>Ga0207713_1000077_pt1 | contig 176517 bp, 175 predicted proteins | sample KBSS64metaG_FD_184404 | JGI IMG/M metagenome (GOLD analysis project Ga0207713, IMG submission 184404) | Switchgrass rhizosphere microbial communities from Kellogg Biological Station, Michigan, USA - KBS S6-4 metaG (SPAdes) (version 2) | ecosystem: Host-associated > Plants > Roots > Rhizosphere... | reverse complement strand
GGCCGTGGCTGGCCAGCTTGGTCTTGCCGGCTTCCATCGGGCCGCCGGAAACGAAGATCACCGGGATGTTCAGGCGCAGGGCGGCCATCAGCATGCCGGGGGTGATCTTGTCGCAGTTGGAGATGCAGACGATGGCGTCGGCGCAGTGCGCGTTGACCATGTACTCCACCGAGTCGGCGATGATTTCCCGGCTAGGCAGCGAATACAGCATGCCGTCGTGGCCCATGGCGATCCCGTCATCGACCGCGATGGTGTTGAATTCTTTCGCCACACCGCCGGCTTTTTCGATCTCGCGGGCGACCAGCTGGCCCAGGTCCTTGAGGTGCACATGGCCTGGCACGAACTGGGTGAACGAGTTGGCGATGGCGATGATCGGTTTCTTGAAGTCTTCGTCTTTCATACCCGTGGCGCGCCACAGGGCACGTGCGCCGGCCATGTTGCGGCCATGGGTGGATGTTTTCGAACGATAATCTGGCATGGAGCACTCCGGGCGGCTAATCAGGTTTAAACAGGGAGTGAGCTTCTCTTGGTCCATTGCAACGGCGACAGGTAGCTGCCGTTGCGGATGAGGTCGGTGACGCCACAGGATCGCTGCGCTTGACCGGAGCTCATAAACCCGCCGGGGATGATTGGCGATGAATACGCCGATTCTACACCGCTTGCGTGCCGATGGAATGCCAAGACCGATCAGGGGCGGTCTGGAATGCGCTTGTAGGAAGTTTCTGAAAATCACCCGCACGGGTTTTGTCATCTTGCCCGCTTGGTTACTATCCCCGCGCCGCATGTGCGGCCAACGAGAAATCCCTCAATGGACCACCCCAGTTCAAGTTCCTCCGGAACGAACAATCTGGCACCGACCGCAGCGGCGGCGGGCTTGCCTGTGAGCTGACGCGGTCGGCTTTCCGGGTAGCCTGCGGCTGCCTGGAGAGAAGCATGACTACTATTGACCTTGTACGTGACAACACCTCTTTCACCGACCTGTCCGCAGCCGAAATCGCCGCGCATCTGGACGCGCTGCCTCATGACAAGCGCGCTGACATCCTGGGCCGGCTCAACACTGACGCCGCCGTGGAAGCCACAGAAGACTTCCACAAGGGCGCCTTGATCTCCACACCCCTTGGCAACCTGAGCACGGCCACCGCTGCTTTCCTGTATCGCAAGCGCGTGCTGTGGCTGGTGCTGCTGGTGTTCGGCAACCTGTTTTCCGGCGCAGGCATCGCAGCCTTCGAAGACGTGATCGCGGCCAATATCGTGCTGGTGTTTTTCCTGCCACTGCTGGTGGACAGCGGCGGCAACGCGGGTGCGCAATCGGCGACCCTGATGGTGCGAGGCCTGGCGACCGGGGAAGTGGTCATCAAGGATTGGCTGCGTCTGCTGTGGCGCGAATGCTCGGTGGCCCTGGCGCTGGGCGTCACCATGGCGGTGGCCGTGGCACTGTTGGGTGCGATGCGCGGCGGCTGGGAAATTTCCATGGTCGTCGCCAGCAGCATGCTGGTGATCGTGCTGGTCGGCAGCCTGATCGGCCTGAGCCTGCCCTTCCTGTTCAGCCGTCTGAACATGGACCCGGCAGTGGCCAGCGGCCCGCTGATTACCTCGATCGCCGATGCGGCGGGGGTGCTGGTTTACTTCGGGATCGCTTCGGTGGTTCTGGCGCTTTGAGGCCGGGGCAGGGCGGGTCGTCCGGATGCGGCCCAGACCAAGCGCGCACCCACAAACCTCGCCCACCTTGTAGGAGCGCGCTTGCCCGCGACGGCGTACTCAATGACACATCCGGAATTCCTAATCTACGCCCGCCTTTCATGAATCTGCCTACCTTTGGTGAAACCAACTTCAAGAGGGCAACGGAATGCCAAGACCTCAACGGGGCGCCGATCTGCGCCGCGGACGATACTCCGCACCGGGGCAAATCTATCTGGTCACCTCAGTAGTGCATGGTCGTCAGCGATTGTTTGAAGACTGGCGAGCAGGGCGGCTTCTTGTCGACGAGTTTCGCAAGGCTGATGCAGAGGGCATGTCTGCGTCTTTGGCCTGGGTGGTCATGCCGGATCATTTTCATTGGCTCTTGGAGTTGAAGACGAACAGTTTGGGCGCATTGATGCGGCGCGTTAAATCAGGCAGCGCGCTGGCAATCATGAGGGCAGGCCATAGCCCGTTGCGGGTTTGGCAGAAGGGTTTTCATGACCGCGCTGTCAGGCGGGAGGAGGATCTGCAAAGCATTGCGCGCTATATCGTGGCTAATCCTTTGAGGGCGGGATTGGTGCGACGTGTCGGTGACTATCCATTGTGGGATGCGGTTTGGCTGTGAAATCGGTCGCGGGCAAGCGCGCTCCTACAGGTCATGTATGAACCTGCGGGCGCGCTCCCATGTTGGCGCATAACTGTAGGAGCGCGCTTGCCCGCGACGCTTTTTAGCTATTCGGCAACAACCGGCAAGTAATGCTCTTGATGTACCGGGTTTCCGGAATCGCCGGGTGGACCGGGTGGTCCGGGCCCTGGCCGCCGCGTTCCAGGAGCTGGATGTTGCGATCCAGGTGGCGGGCGCTGGTCAGCAGGATGTTTTGCAGGTCGTCTTCTGGCAGGTGCATCGAGCAGGAAGCGCTCACCAGGATGCCGTCCTTGCTGAGCAGGCGCATGGCCTGTTCGTTCAGGCGGCGATAGGCGCCTTCGCCGTTCTTCAGATCTTTCTTGCGCTTGATGAAAGCAGGCGGGTCGGCGACGATCACGTCGAAGCGCTCTTCGGCGGCTTTCAGCTCTTTAAGGGCTTCGAACACGTCGCCTTCGATGCAGGTGACCTTTTCGGCAAAGCCGTTCAGGGCGGCGTTACGCTCAACGCCATCGAGGGCAAAGCTCGAGGCGTCAACGCAGAACACTTCGCTGGCGCCGAATGCGCCGGCTTGCACACCCCAGCCACCGATGTAGCTGAACAGGTCCAGTACGCGCTTGCCTTTGACGTACGGCGCCAGGCGTGCGCGGTTCATGCGGTGATCGTAGAACCAGCCGGTCTTCTGGCCTTCCATCACCGGCGCTTCGAATTTCACGCCGTTTTCTTCCAGCGCGACCCACTCCGGCACCAGGCCGAAGGCGGTTTCGACGTAGCGGGTCAGGCCCTCGGCGTCACGCGCTGCGGAGTCGTTCTTGAGCAGGATGCCGCTGGGCTTGATCACCTGGATCAATGCCGCCAGCACGTCGTCCTTGTGCTCTTCCATGGTCGCCGAAGCCAGTTGCACTACCAGGATGTCGCCAAAACGGTCGACCACCAGGCCCGGCAGCAGGTCGGAATCGCCGTAGACCAGGCGATAGAACGGCTTGTCGAACAGGCGCTCACGCAGCGACAGACATACGTTCAGACGGTGCACCAGCAGCGATTTGTCCAGCGGCAGCTTGACGTCACGTGACAGCAGGCGCGCGCAAATCAGGTTGTTCGGGCTCAGTGCGACGATGCCCAGCGGTTTGCCGCCAGCGGTTTCAAGAATCGCCTGGGCGCCTGGAGCGAAGCCGTTGAGCGGCGTGGCGGCAACGTCAATTTCGTTGCTGTAGATCCACAGGTGACCGGCGCGAAGGCGACGGTCGGCGTTGGGCTTGAGGCGCAAGCTAGGCAGGGACATGACGTCGCTCCGAAAAAAAGAGCGGGATTATAACCCGTGATCCGGCCTGCGGGCGTGACGCTGTGAATTAACTGGCTGACGGTCTGTCGGATCCAAAGCCTGTATCAACGGTTGTCGAAGCATGGGCGGTAAGGGTTAAAATCGCCCCCTGACCCCGAGTGTGTACTTATGTCCCAAGAGCTTACTTCCGAGCAGATCCAGCAGGCGTTGCAAGGCATCAGCGTCCCGCCCCAGCCGCAAATCATGGTGGATTTGCAGATGGAGCAGTACATGCCCGACCCTGACCTGGGTGTCATCGCCCGGTTGATTGCGCAGGATCCGGGGCTGTCCGGTGCCTTGCTCAAAATCGTCAACTCAGCGCATTACGGCCTGGCCAACAAGATTGCCTCGATTCAGCGCGCGGTCAATCTGCTGGGCAGCCGCTCGGTTATCAACCTCATCAACGCGCAGTCGATCAAGGGCGAAATGAGCGACGAGACCATCGTGGTGCTCAACCGCTTCTGGGACACTGCTCAGGACGTGGCGATGACCAGTCTGACACTGGCCAAGCGCATAGGCTCGCAAACCGTGGATGAATCCTACGCACTGGGTCTGTTCCACGATTGCGGTGTCCCCTTGATGCTCAAGCGCTTTCCCGAATACATGAACGTGCTCGAAGAGGCCTATGCCAAGGCCGGACCCGAGTCTCGGGTGGTGGACACCGAAAACCGCATCCTCAACACCAACCATGCCGTTGTCGGCTATTTCACTGCCAAGTCGTGGCGTTTGCCTGAACATGTCAGTAATGCCATCGCCAACCACCACAACGCGCTGGCGATCTTCCAGGACGAGTCGGGCCGCAATGCGCCGCTCAAGAATCTCTTGGGAATCCTGAAGATGGCCGAGCACATCTGCGCCTCCCATCGCGTGCTGGGTAACCAGGTGGTCGATCATGAGTGGAACAGCATCGGCCACCTGATCCTCGATTACGTAGGGCTGTCGGACTACGACTTTGAGAACCTCAAGGAAAGTATTCGTGAACTGAGCTCGCATTGATTTTGCGAGCCTTGCGTCTGCCCCTCATCGAGTTGCCCCATGCCTGAATTACCTGAAGTCGAAACCACCCGCCGGGGTATCGCCCCTCATCTGGAAGGGCAGCGCGTCAGCCGCGTGATCGTGCGTGACCGCCGCCTGCGCTGGCCCATTCCGGAAGACCTGGACGTGCGCTTGTCCGGCCAGAAAATCGTAATCGTGGAACGCAGGGCCAAGTACCTGCTGATCCAGGCCGAGGTGGGCACGCTGATAAGCCACTTAGGCATGTCCGGTAATCTGCGGCTGGTGGAGGCGGGACTGCCCGCGCTCAAGCACGAACATGTGGACATCGAACTTGAGTCGGGCCTTGCCCTGCGCTACACCGACCCTCGCCGTTTTGGCGCGATGCTCTGGAGCCTCGATCCGCACAATCACGAATTGTTGGTGCGCCTGGGGCCTGAGCCGCTGACGGACCTGTTCGACGGTTTGCGCCTGTTCGAGCTGTCTCGTGGCCGCTCGATGGCGGTCAAGCCGTTCATCATGGACAACGCCGTGGTGGTGGGCGTGGGCAATATCTACGCGACCGAAGCGCTGTTCGCGGCGGGCATCGACCCACGGCGTGAGGCCAGGAGCATTTCCAAGGCGCGCTATATAAAGCTTGCGATCGAGATCAAGAGGATTCTGGCCGCGGCCATCGAGCGTGGCGGCACGACGCTTCGGGACTTTATCGGCGGCGACGGCCAGCCCGGTTATTTCCAGCAGGAGTTGTATGCCTACGGCCGGGGCGAAGAGCCGTGCAAGGTTTGCGGCACGACGCTGCGTGAGGTGAAGCTGGGGCAGCGGGCGAGCGTGTATTGCCCCAAATGTCAGAAGTAACCGGCCGCTTTTCTGTAGGAGCTGGCTTGCCTGCGAAAGCGGCGTGTCAGACAGCCAATCCTGTGCTCACTCACCGCCTTCGCAGGCAAGCCAGCTCCCACAAGATGTGTGGCGCCGCTGATACCAGGTTTTACGATAATTGCGCGGCTGCTCCCTTGCTTAACCCCCATCCCTGTTTATAGTGAGCAGCATCACTATTTGCCGAGCCTGAAGGACCACGCCATGAGCCCGTTTCGCATTCTCGCTGCTACCCTGGCCCTGTTTTTTGGTTTGCAGATGACACCGGCCATGGCTCAGGTCGAGGCTTCGGGCGGGGATGATCCCGTCTATAAGATTCAAAACCCGCCTGCCTACGCGATGATCGGCGACTTGCTGGTCGCCCGTCCGCTATTGATCGTTGCGACCGTGCTCGGCGCCGGGCTGTTTGTCATCGCATCGCCGTTCGCGGCGGCAGGCGGCAACCTGGGCGCCACTGGCAAGGCGCTGGTGGTCGATCCAGGCAAGGCAGCGTTCGTGCGCTGCCTGGGCTGCACCACCAGCGGCTACGGCAAGCACGACTGATCGGCGCAGGCCCGCATCAGGTTCAATGGTGCGGTCGGTTTGAATGTCTCTGAAACCCCGATGCCGCGAGGGTCGCTCGCGGCTTCCACGCGGGCGTTGTTCTTGCGCCACAGCAGCACCTGCTGATTGCCGAAGTCGCGCTTGGTCTCCCGCAACCGATAGCCGCGTTCGCGCAGGTCGGCCAGTTCCTCATCCGTGAACGCCCCCGGCTCGTATTCCATTACGTCAGGAATGTACTGGTGGTGATAGCGCGCCACTGATGTCCAGTTGGCAATGGGTTGTTCGTCCAGATATTGCAGCATCGACAGCAACACCATGCTGGGAATCCGGCTGCCCCCTGGCGTGCCAAAGGCGGTGAATGAGTTGGGGCTTTCGATGAAGCTTGGGCTCATGCTCGACAGCGGGCGCTTGCCCGGTTCGATGATGTTGGCCTGACTGCCGACCAGGCCGTAGGTGTTGCTGCCCTTGGGATCGACGGCGAAGTCGTCCATCTCGTCATTGAGGATCACGCCGGTACCCGGCACCGTGAACGTCGAGCCAAACGGCAGGTTCAGCGAGAGGGTCGCGGCGACGGCGTTGCCTTCGTTGTCGAGCACGGCAAAGTGGCTGGTGTTGTCCCCTTCGCGCCAGCGCGGCGCGGGCGGCAGGATATTGTTGGGCGTGGCCCGGTGGGGGTCGATGCTGGTGGTCAGATTCATCAGATAATCCGGGGCAAGGACCTGCGCGACCGGGTTGGGCACGAAATCAGGGTCCCCGAACAGCACCCGATCCCGATAGGCACGCCGCAGGACCTCGACGACATAATGAGCGCGCTGCACCTTCTCGGACTCGCGCCACGGTAATTGCTGCAACATGTACAGGCTTTGCGCCAGGGCTACGCCTCCAGCCGAGGGTGGTGGGGCGCTTATCAGCTCGCGCTGGTCAGCCAGTTGGAAGCGCAGCGGCGTGCGGGTGATGACGTCGTATTCTTCGAAGTCGTGGTAGTTCCAGATGCCGCCCGCAGCCCGAACCCCGCTCACCATCGCCTGGGCCGTCAGCCCACTGTAGAAACCGGCGCGACCTTTATCGGCCAGGCGGTCCAGGGTCTGGGCCAGTTCCGGTTGCTTGATGATCTCGCCCAGCTCCGGCACATCGTTATTGCGCAGGAACAACCGGGCGCTTTCCTTGTTCTCCCGCAGCGCAAACAGCCGCCAACTGGCGCGCTCGCGATAGACCTCGTCGACCTTGAAGCCACGGTAGGCGACACGAATGGCCGGCGCCAGGGAGATGGTGAGCGGCAGGCGGCCATAACGCTCGGCCAGTTCGACCAGCGCGGCAGGCAAACCGGGGATGGCCGCCGCCATCGGGCCGTTCAGGGAAAGATCGGGCTGGGCGATGCCATGGCGGTAGAACATCTTGCTTTTGGACTTGAGGGGCGCCTTTTCTCGCGCGTCCAGGAACTGATACTGCACAGGCTCCCCGGCCTGACGCAGCAGAAAGAAGCCGCCGCCGCCCATTCCCGAGCCGTAGGGCTCGACCACGGCAAGGGTCGCGCTGATGGCGATGGCGGCGTCGAACGCATTGCCGCCATCGACCAGAATTTCCCGACCGGCGGCAGTCGCAATGGGGTGGGGGCTGGCGATCGCCGCCTGATCCGGGTGGTCCGGACTGGCCTGGGTGGTGAAGGCGCACAGGAAAAGCGCAGCGCCCACCGAGGACGGAACCCGCGAAAGCTTCGATGTCATGCGTATCTCGCTCAGGTCAACAGGCATTACAGCCAGTGTCTTCGGCGAAAGCGCGTATGCCGACAGGATATGCCTTCGGTTATGCCTTTTTGGTAATCAACTCGTACTTGGCCATGAGCTCGTCCTTACTCTCCACATGGTTTTCATCCAGTGGAATGCAGTCCACAGGGCACACCTGCTGGCATTGTGGTTCATCGTAGTGGCCAACGCACTCGGTGCACAGGTTCGGGTTGATTACGTAGATCTCCTCGCCTTGAGAGATCGCTTCGTTCGGGCACTCGGGTTCGCAGACGTCGCAATTGATGCAATCGTCGGTGATTATCAGGGACATGGATACTCCTGCCGCGGTCGACACCGGGGCATATAAACACTAATGCGGGAATTGTGCCGCATTAGCGCTGCATATGCACCTGGACCGTGACGTCTGGGCTAGGGTTTGAACCTTTCGCTCAGCGCCTGGGCGACCGCAGGATGTACGAATTTACTGATATCACCACCTAACGCTGCGATTTCTCTGACCAGCGTAGATGAAATGAATGAGTAGCGTTCGGACGGGGTGAGAAAAAGACTTTCGACGTCAGGGGCCAGTTGCCGATTCATGTTGGCCAGCTGAAATTCGTATTCGAAGTCAGATACGGCGCGCAACCCGCGCAGCAGGATGTTGGCGTTCTGCTCCTTGGCAAAATGCACCAGCAGGCTGGAAAAGCCCACGACCTCGACGTTGGGCAGGTGTTTGGTCACCTCGCGGGCCAGTTCGACCCGTTGATCGAGGGTGAACAGCGGGTTTTTCTTGGGGCTGGCCGCCACCGCGATCACGACCTGATCGAACAGGCGAGCGGCGCGCTCGACCAGATCGCCATGGCCCCGGGTGATTGGGTCGAAGGTGCCTGGGTACAACGCTCGGTTCATTCGGATCGTCCTGATGTCGCAGTGCAAAAGGGAATCGGGATGGTAGCGTAGCGGGCTCGCGGGGCCAAGTCGCAGGGCGGCTATCGCGCCCCCCTGTAGCAGCACGGCTTGCCGGCGACGGCGTCCGCAAGATCGCTATCGCCGGCAAGCCGGACTGCTACGGGGCGCGGGATGGTTGATTGAGGCGCTGGGCCAGCGCCGTCGCCAGTTGCGCCGTCAGCCCGTACACCGACAACTGCGGGTTGGCGCCGATGCTGGTGGGGAACAGCGAGCCGTCGTGAACCGAGAGATTCTCCAACTGATGATGGCGTCCCAGGCTGTCGACCACGGCCTGCGCCGGGTCCTCGCCCATGGCGCAACCGCCCATAACGTGGGCACTCCCCAGCCGGGTGCGGAAAATTTCCAGCTTCAGGCCATCGATCAGCGTGCGTGCCTGGACGGCGGTTTTCACGTAATCAGCATCGCCATGCAGCGGCATCACGGCCTTGGCGCCGCCTGCGAACTGGATCTCGGCCATGGTCTGAAGGGCCCGCCGCACGCCATCCCAGGTGTAAGGCGATACCTGATAGTCCAGCACCGGCGTGTCGTCGCCGCGCAGGTGCACCGTGCCACCCTCGCTTTGCGGGTGAAACCCGTCGCGCAGCAGCGCCAGCATCATGTGGGTGTGAGGGAGTTGCGCCATGCGCTCGGCGTTGGCCGGGCCGTAACTGCCCAACAGGGTGCTGGCCAGTGCGGGTTGCAGCGGGGGCACTTCGAGCTTGTAGGCCATGGGCCCGGTGACGCCGTCGCGCCACTGGAAATGATCGGAGTAGATTGACTGCGGCGCCCCGTAGAACGGGTTTATCACCTGGTCGAACAGCCCGGCGGAAAACACCGTCAAGTGCAGAAAAGTGCGCTTTCCCAAGCGCTCGTGCGGGTCGGGTGCCTTGGAGCGCATCAGCAATGCGGGGCTGTTGATGCCGCCCCCTGCCAGCACGGTGTGGCGCGCCTTGACGGTAATCTTGCGTCCGGTGGGCGCCACGCAGCGCGAGTCCATCGCCTGGCATTCCACGCCCGTGACCTTGCCGTTATCGACGATCAGGCGCTGGGCGCGGGTCAGATACAGCAGCTCGCCGCCCTTATCCAGCGTCGCCGGGATGGTGGTGACCAGCATCGATTGCTTGGCGTTGGTCGGGCAGCCCATGCCGCAGTAGCCCAGGTTCCAGCAGCCGCGCACATTGCGCGGAATCACGTGCCAGCTGTAGCCGAGTTTTTCGCAGCCTTGGCGGATCACGTCGTTGTTGGCGTTCGGTGGCATGATCCAGGGCGCCACGCCCAGTCGCTGTTCCATTTTGTCGAACCAGGGCGCCATCTCGGAGGCGCTGTGACCCTTGACGGCATGTTCCCGCGCCCAGTGCTCCAGCGTGTGGTCCGGTGTGCGAAAGCTCGACGTCCAGTTCACCAGCGTCGTGCCACCCACGGCCCGGCCTTGCAGAATGGTGATCGCGCCGTCCTTGCTCATGCGTCCAATACCTTCCTGATACAACGTCGAGTAGGCCTGATCCTCCAGCAGGGTGAAGTCGGAGCTGGTCTTCAGCGGGCCTTCCTCGATGATCAGCACCTTGAGCCCGGCGCTGCTGAGAATCTCGGCGGTGGTGCCGCCGCCAGCGCCGCTGCCAATGATGGCGACATCCGCCTCCAGCGTCAGATCGCTCTCAAGACGCGAGCCGTCGTGGGTTTTCCATCCGCGTGCGAGACCTTCGCGAAACGTGTCGGGAACTGGCATGGAGCCTCTTTCTTATTGTTGTTCTGGAGTCAGATCTTCGGTGGTCCGGGATAGCCGCAGTTCGCCCAGGATTGCGGCTGGCTGTACCAAGCCATGAGCACCAATTGCAGCAGAGAGCTGTGGCCCTGTCGCAGCAGATCCAGCGAACTGTTCTCCCAACGGCTGAGAAAGTGGTGGATCTGTGCGGGCTCGGCGCTTTCCCATGGCCCCCAGATCCCGGTCAGCGGCCCGCGGGTGATGGCCATTGCCAGCACGTCGAACAGTTGCCGGGTGAGCTTGAGCATTTCCGGCGACAGGTGCGAAAGGCCTTTGTCCAGGCCGCGCAGGGTGCGCTCGGTGGCGGATTGCGGGGGTACGCCCGCCAGCGCGCCCTCGAGCATCACCGGAACTACGGCCAGCAAAAACGGCAGGTCGCTGGGACGCAACGCATTGAATCCGGGGGCTTTGTCGCTGCTGGAGCAACCGCTGAGGCTGGCTGTCACGCCCGCCGTTGCCAGGAATGCAGTGGCGCCGACGCTGAATTTGAGCAGGCCCCGTCGAGAAAGCCCGCCAATGGCCTGGGCGCTCATCGCACGAACAGCCGCTGGATCAGCTTCTGGATCGCCTTGCCATAGGGCGGATAAATCAGCCGGGCAGCGTTGAAGCGTTGTTTGATGAAGACGCCTTTGGCTTTGCTGAACGTCAGAAAACCTTCGTGACCGTGGTAGTGCCCCATCCCGGATGGCCCGACGCCGCCGAAGGGCAAGTCATCCTGGGCGACGTGCAGCAGGGTGTCGTTCAGACATACGCCGCCAGAATGAGTCTGTTCCAGCACGCGTTTTTGCTCGGCCTTGTTGTAGCCGAAGTAATAAAGCGCCAGTGGGCGAGGGCGTTGGTTGATGTAGTCAAACGCCTGCTCGATCCGTTCATAGGGGACTATCGGCAACAGAGGGCCGAAAATCTCGTCCTGCATGACCAGCATATCGTCGCGCACATCCAGCAGGAGACTGAACGGCATTCGCCGGCCCTGGCCTTGCTCGTACAGCGAGACGACCCGCGCACCTTTGTCCGTTGCATCCTGCAGGTAGCTGTTCAGCCGCGCCAGATGACGTGGATTGATGATTGCGGTGTAGTCCGGGTTGTCCGCGAGCGTGGGATAAAACCCGGTAACCGCCCGTTTGTAGGCCTCGACGAACGCCTCGACACGATCCTTGGGCACCAGCACGTAGTCCGGCGCCACACAGGTTTGTCCGGCATTGAGCGTTTTGCCGAAGGCGATGCGCTCGGCGGCGTCTTTGAGCGGTACGTCATGGGCCACGATGGCCGGTGACTTGCCGCCCAGCTCCAGGGTGACCGGGGTGAGGTTTTCAGCTGCGGCGCGCATCACGTGGCGCCCGACGCTGGTCGCACCGGTGAACAATAAGTGATCGAACGCAAGCTTCGAAAACGCGACGCCGACCTCTGCCTCGCCCAGCACCACGGCCACCAGATCCTCAGGAAAGACCTTGGCGAACAGGGTTTTCAGCAACTGGCCAGTGGCGGGCGTCGATTCGCTGAGCTTGAGCATCACACGGTTGCCTGCCGCCAGGGCGCCGACCATCGGGCCGATGGCCAGGTACAGCGGGTAATTCCACGGCACGATCACCCCGACCACGCCGAGGGGCTGATAGACGACTTTCGCCGACGCGGGCTGAAACGCCATGCCCACGCTGCGCCGGGCCGGGCGCATCCATTTTTTCAGATGGCGGCGGGCGTAATGGATGTTGTGCAGGCTGGGCATCAGCTCGGCGAGCAGCGTCTCGTCGGCACTGCGGTTGCTGAAATCGGCGCTGATCGCTTCGATCAGGGCCTGACGTTCATCGCTGAGCAACTGCCGCAGGCTATCCAGCCATTGCAGACGCTGCCCGGCAGCCGGCATCGGGTTCGCGGCGAAGGCCTGACGCTGGAGGTCGAAGAGGCGTAGCAGCTCGTCCTGTGCAGCGCGATGGTCATCTGGCAGGGCCGAGCGGAGGGATTCGACAGGCATCGCTGCAGTTCCTTTTTTGATTTTATAGATTGGTTTTAGAGTTATTGCTCTATAAAGTCAAATACTGCAAATGAGCAAGCCAAACCTTGCACGCGGGAAGGCTCAGCGCCAGACTGACTGGCGCGCTTTCCTGCGCAACCGCTCGTGATGTCTGACATGGAGTCTCAATGCGCACGGACTATTTCGCGTTCTTCTTTTCCCTGTTTCTGTCCCGGCTTGCCGACCAGATCCTGCTGTTTCTGGTCCCGCTGATTGTTTTTCAAACTACCAACAGCGCGGCTTGGGCAGGCCTGGCCTTCTTCGTCGAAACGCTGCCGCGCTTTCTTGCCTTCCCGATTTGCGGGGCGTTGTGTGACCGTTTTTCACCGATCCGCCTGCTGCACATCAGCCAGGTATATCGCGCTGCGCTTTGTCTGCTGGCGATGGTGCTCTATGGCGTGTTCGGCGGGCTGTACTGGCTGGTACTGCTGTCGGCAATCTGTGGCGTATTGACGACCCAGGGCATCATGGCCCGCGAAGTGGTGATGCCCCATGTGTTCGCCGACTATCGCTACGGCAAGACGCTTTCCTATTCGCAGATCGCCGACCAGACGGGCCTGGTCCTGGGGCCCTTGCTGGCGGCGATGTCTCTGGAGTTCTGCCCCTGGCCTGGGGTGGTGCTGGGCGCGGCGATGCTGTTTGGGCTGGCGGATGTGGCGATGCGCGAATGGCAGCGCAGCAGTGACTTCAAGCTCGACGCGCCCGGTCAGGCCGAAGCTTCTTGGCTTGAGCCGCTGAAAACCGCTTGCGGGCACATCGCACGCATCCCGCAGTTGAAGAAGATCATATGCCTGGCCGTGGGTGTGAACCTGGTCGTCGGGGTGACGCTGGCAAGCTCGGCGGCGATGGTCATTGGCACTCTGGAGCAGAGCAAGGATTTTTATGCCGGGCTTCAGGCCGCAGGGGCGCTGGTCACGATTGGCATCCTGTTCGTGCTGGCCCGCATCGACCTGCCGCTGAAGGTGCTGGGCGGCTTGTCCTACCTCGCCATCACTCTGGGCGGACTATTGATGGCCACGGGCGCTGCGTCGGGGGTCTATGTTTTGGGCTTTCTGCTGGTGGTCGGCTTTGACAAGATGTTCAACATCTACATGCGCAGCATTCGTCAGCGTGTGATTCCGGCGCGGGATTTCGGCAAGACGGTTGGCGTGATCACGCTGCTCAACAATCTCTCCCAGCCGCTGGCCGGTTTGTTGGTGGGGCTTCTGGCCGCACCGCTGGGGTTGCGCGGCGTGATTCTGATGCTGACGCTACTGGCCGGGCTGATCGCGATTGCAGTGGTTGTGGTCGCCCGGTCGAAAAGTGCGGCGCCCCTCCAGTCGTGATGGCTGCCCCGGGCGTCGATCCTTGCGTTAAGATCCAGCACATCCCTGTTACATTCCAACGTTCGAGTCGAGCATGGCGCCGCGCATCAAGACCCTACGCATCAAAACCCGAGAACGCATCGTGCAGACCAGTCTGGAGCTGTTCAATCTGCAGGGTGAGCGCAGTGTCAGCACTAATCACATCGCGGCCCACATGGAAATTTCGCCCGGCAATCTGTATTACCACTTCCCCAACAAGCAGGCGATCATTGCCGAGCTGTTCACCGAATACGAAGCCCTGGTGGACAGCTTCCTGCATTTGCCCAAGGGGCGGCTCCCCGACGTTGAAGACAAGCGCCATTACTTGTTGGCGATTCTCGACGGCATGTGGCGCTATCGCTTCCTGCACCGGGACCTTGAGCATCTGCTCGACGCCGATCCTGAACTGGCGGCGCGTTATCGACGCTTTTCCCAGCATTGTCTGCTCAAGGCCATGGCCATTTACGGCGGCTTCGTCGAGGCCGGGATACTGCAGATGGACGAGGTGCAGATCGAGTCGCTGACGCTCAATGCCTGGATCATCCTGACCTCGTGGGTGCGTTTTCTCTGCACCACCCGTGAGAGTTCCGCTCACCTGAACGAAGACGCCATCCGCCGCGGCGTCTATCAAGTGCTGATGCTGGAACTGGGCTACGTCACCCCCGATGCGCGGGAAGCGGTCCATGGGTTGTGCCAGGAATTTTGCGTGCCGCTGACCAAGGCACTGGAAGAGGCCGGCTGACCGGCCCTTTGAACCGATTGTTTTTCGCTTTAGCCATTTTTACTGTCTGCAGGAGTCTGTCATGTCCATCGCGCAACTGATAAGCCCGCAACAACTGGCCGAACGGCAAAAGAAACCGGGGCTGGTGATTCTTGATTGTCGTTCATCCCTTGATGATCTGGACTACGGCCAGCGCAGCTATGCCGAGGGGCATATCGAGGGTTCTTCCTACGCCGATCTGCTCAATGACTTGAGTGGTCCCATCACTAGGGGCGTCACGGGGCGTCATCCGTTGCCCAATCCTCAAGCGCTCATCGAGCGTTTACGGTTCTGGGGTGTGGATAACCACAGCGAGATCGTGCTTTATGACGACGGTCCTGGCGCCTACGCCGCCCGCGCCTGGTGGTTGCTGGCGTGGCTGGGCAAGCGCGACGGCGTGTTCGTGCTCGATGGCGGCCTGAAGGCTTGGCACGGCGCGGGCCTGCCACTGAGCCTGGACCCGCCGGAGCATCGTGAGGGCAGCTTTAATGGCAAGCCGGACGACTCGCTGGTGCTGAGCGCGGCGGACGTGCAGAGGAAGCTCGACAAGCCGGACGTAACCTTGATCGATGCGCGGGCTCCTGCGCGTTTTCGTGGCGAGGTGGAGCCCATCGATCCGGTGGCGGGGCACATCCCTGGCGCTCAATGTGCTGCGTTCACTGACAATCTGGGGGCGGACGGACGTTTCCTGCCCGCCGACCAGCTCAAGACGCGTTTCGCCAACGCGCTGAACGGACGGCCAGCGGAAAAGCTGGTGGCTTATTGCGGCTCAGGTGTGACGGCGTGCCACAACCTCTTCGCCTTGTGCCTGGCGGGTTACCCGTTGGGGCGGTTGTATGCAGGGTCGTGGAGTGAGTGGATCAACGATTCACAGCGCGGCGTCGCGACGGGGGAGTAAGGCCGAACACCGCCCCGCGGGCAAGCCCGGCTGCTACGGGGAAATGGTCGGTTCTCGATTTTGCGTACACCCACAATTCCGTAGCAGCCCGGCCGGGCGGCGCTCCGCTTGCCGGCGGGGGCGGTCTTGAGGTCGGTGACGATCTTAGATCTGCCCCATCACCCACCGCAGCAGAAAGAACACTGCCAGCCCGCCACCGATGGTTGCCAGAAGGTTACGGGTCAACGCAGCGATGGCGATGGCAATGATGCCGCCCAGCAGATAGGCGTTATCCAGCGACAACTGCCAATGCTGCCCGTCGGGCAGGAGCATGCCAGGCACCACGATGGCGGTCAGTACCGCAGTGGGAACGTAATGCAGGCCTTGGCGCACCACTGGCGGGAAGCGAAGGTTCGGCCAGGCGAACAGGCTGTAGCGCATCAGAAAGGTGATCGCGGTCATGCCCAGAATCAGCCACCAGTAACTCATGAATGCACCTCGTTGCCGGACGCGGCACCCTTGATCTGACGACGCTCCAGAATCACGCCGACGGCAATCCCGCTGAACGCAGCGGCCATCAGGCCCAGTTTGTAGGGCCATGACCAGGTCATCAGCGCCACTGCCCCTGCGGCCAGCGCGGCAGCTACTTGCGGTTGATTGCGCAGCATGGGCACGACGATGCCGATGAACGTCGCCAGCATCGCAAACTCAAGCCCCCAGCCCGCCATATCCGGTACCGCCTGCCCGAACAGCACACCGACCAGCGAGCTGCCTACCCAGCAGGCATACAGCGAACAGGTCACGCCCAGCCAGTACCAGTGCGCCAGAGGCGACTTGCCGTGCACCAGGTAGTAACGCTGGACCACGGCGAAGGTTTCATCTGTCAGCCAGAGCGCCAGCAACAGGCGCCAGCGTTGTGGCAGGCCCTGAACCTGGGGTTGCAGCGTGGCGCTGTACAGCACATGGCGCAGGTTGACGATCAGGGTGGTGAGCAGGATCACCACGGCGCTTGCGCCAGCGCCCATCAGGCTGATGACGATGAACTGCGCCGAGCCTGCATAGACGAACAGTGACATCCCGACCGCCTGCCACAGCGACAGGCCGCCGACGCCGGCCAGGGTTCCGAAGATGACGCCGAACGGCGCGATGCCAAACAGCATGGGCACGCTGTCGCGAAGGCCGCGAACGAAGAGTGGATAGCGGGACATGGGTTTTCTCCTTATGTCCCGGATGGTAGGCCTGTGCCGGTGGTGTGTCTTGAACGATCCTGCAACATCGCAAGCTTCGTCCCGTAGCAGCACGGCAGGGTACGGATTACGTCGTCAAGTTAGGCTTGGCTGCCATGCACATCCACCAGCCACTGCGGGATGCGCTGCTCCAGATAATAACTCGGCGTCCTGATCGAGCCGCCGACAAAGCCCACATGCCCGCCCTTGTTCTGCAAATCGAACTCGGTGCTGGCCGACAGCTCGCTGGCATCGGGCAGGCTGTGCCTGAACACGAACGGGTCGTCCAGCGACTGCACCAGCAGGGTCGGCGTGCGAATCGCCCCGAGAAAGTAGCGGCTGGAGGCGCGACGGTAATAGTCGTGGGCGTCGAGGAAGCCGTTCAGCGGCGCGGTGACCCTGCCATCGAACTCCCAGAACGTGCGCAGGTTTTCCAGCGAACCCAGCGCGGCCAGTTCAGCCAGACCTTCGCTCAGACCTTCATGCTGAAACCGTCGTTGCTTGTCGCGGATATAGCCGACCATCTCGCGCATGAAATGCCGCTGGTAGACCTTGGAAAATCCCTGGCCGATGCGGTCTGCACATTCATCCAGACGAAATGGCACCGACACCGCTGCCGCCCCCTGCAGGTGGCTGTCCAGCCCCGATTCGCCAAGGTGCTTGAGCAGGATGTTGCCGCCCAGCGAATAGCCAACGGCATACAGCGGCGCCAGTGGCCGGGCGGTACGGATGTGATCGATGACGGCGGCCAGGTCTTCGCTGGCACCGGAATGGTAGCTGCGCGGCAGCAGGTTCGGTTCGCCCGAGCAGCCACGCCAGTTCAGCGCAGCGCTGGTCCAGCCCCGTTTGGCCATGGCCTGTTGCAGGCCGGCCACATAAGGCGAATTGGATGACCCGGTCAGTCCGTGCAGCACCAGCACGACTGGCACTTTGGCATCATGCGGGCCATGCCAGTCGATGTCGAGAAAATCGCCGTCTTCGAGCCAGATGCGTTCGCGGCGGCGCTCCAGATGAACGGTCTTGCGCCACAGCGGCCCCCACAGGGTTTGCAGGTGAGGGTTGCCCAGGCCTATCGCCGGGACGAACGGGCGGCTTTCAGTTAGCGGTGCCACTTCGTTCCCACAGCGCGTAATACACCTGGCCGGCCTTTTTCTCCCGATGCAGGCGCCAGTTGCCCGGCATACCCAGTGTAGAGGGTGCGGTTTCGCTCTCGGTGTAGATCCAGGCGTCGTCGGCCAGCCAGTTACGTTCCTCCAGCAGCGTGCAGGCAGGGGCCAGCAGGTTCTGGTGGAACGGCGGGTCGAGGAAGATCACATCGAATTGTTCGGCCGGTTGTGTCTCCAGATAACGCAAGGCGTCGCCCGTGGACGTCTTGCCCACGGTGCAGCGCAGGGTGCCCAGATGCTCGCGCAGGCTGGAGATCGCGGCGGAGTTGGTGTCCAGCGCCAGCCCCATGCTCGCGCCGCGTGACAGGGCTTCGAGATAGAGCGCGCCGCTGCCGGCGAACGGGTCGAGCACGCGAGCGCCCTCGATGTACGGCGCCAGCCAGTTGAACAGGGTTTCACGCACCCGGTCCGGCGTCGGGCGCAGGCCCGGAGCGTCAGGGAAGCTCAGACGCCGACTGCGCCATTCGCCGCCGATGATCCGCAGTTGGCCAAGGCCTGTGTGAATTTTGTGGCCTTTGTGGATACGCGGCGGCTTGGAAGTCGAGGTCATCAGTGCTCCGGAACGCCGAGAGGTTGCTCGGCAGGTCTATCTGTAGGGGGTGGCAGAGGCTTCTGCGGGACGGTGGGACCGGCGGTCACGACGACCAGCTTGTCAACGTCCAGGTGTTTGTTCATTACAGCCTTGATCTGCTCGACCGTAACGCTCTGAGACTGCGTCATGAAATCTTCGAGGTAGCTCAGGGGCAGATTATAGAAGCCAATGGCACCCAATTGGCCAACAATGGCCGAGTTGCTTGCGGTCGAGAGCGGGAAGCTGCCGGCCAGTTCGCGCTTGGCGTCGTCCAGTTCCTTCTGGGTCGGGCCGTTGGCGAGGAAGTCGCGGGTGATGTCCTTGACCAGCTTGAGGGTGTTTTCGCTCAGCTCGGCACGGGTCTGCAGGCCGATCATGAAAGGCCCCTGGGCCTGCATCGGGGTGAAGCCCGACGACACGCCGTAGGTCAGGCCGCGTTTCTCACGCACTTCGGTCATCAGGCGGCTGCCGAAACCGCCTCCGCCCAGAATCGAGTTGCCCAGCGACAGCGCGGCGTAATCGGGGTCGGCGCGGTCGATGCCCAGCTCGGCCAGCATCAGGTGAGTCTGTTTGGACGGGAACTCGATATGGGTGTCGCCAGGCTGGGGTGCGGTCGGCGTGACGGTTTTCGCCAGTGCCGGGCCTTTTGGCAGCGAGGCCGAGACTTGCGCCGCGACAGCTTCGGCGTCGGCGCGAGACAGGTCGCCCACCAGCGCGATCACCGCATTGCCAGCGGCATAAGCCTTGGCGTGAAAGGCCTTGAGCTGCGCCAGGGTGATCGGCGTGATGCTCTTGGCGGTGCCCATGCTCGGGTGCGCGTAGGGGTGATCGCCATACAGGCGCTTGAACAGCTCGTCGCCCGCCAGTTTGCCGGGGTTCTGCTTCTGATATTCGAAGCTGGCCAGCAACTGGTTCTTGATGCGCGCCAGCGAGTCGGACGGGAAGGTCGGTTTGCCCACCACTTCCGAAAACAGCTTCAAGGCCGGTTCGCGTTTTTCGGGCGCACTCAGGCTGCGCAGCGAGGCAATCGCCATGTCGCGGTAGGAGCCGTTGCTGAAATCGGCACCCAGGCCTTCGAAGCCTTCGGCGATGGCGCCGACGTTCTTGCCTTTCACGCCCTCGTTGAGCATGGCGTTGGTGATCAGTGCGATGCCCGGCGTGGCGCCATCCTGGCTGCTGCCTGCGGCGAACAGCAGGCGCATGTCGAACATCGGCAGTTCGTGGGCTTCGACGAACAGCACGCGAGCGCCTTCGGCGGTGTTCCACGACTGGATGTTCAAGGTGCGCCGGGCAGGTGCCTTGCCGTCCAGTTCCTTGAGGGTTTCAAGTTTCGAGGCGGCCTTGTCGATGGCCTTTGGTGTTTCTGCAGGTGCCTGGGTGGCCTCCTCGGCGAAGGTCTGGGTGGCGCCTAACAGCCCGAGGGTGACGGCCAACAGCAGAGCAGGGGCCCGCTTCAGTCCGAAGCGTGTCTCGATGCGCTGAGTCATTGGGCTTTCTCCTCTGGCAGAACGTGCGCGACGGCCAGGCGTTCGCGGGTGAAATAGGTGCGTGCGGCATTCTGGATGTCTTGCGGGGTGACGCTTAGCAGATCTGTCAGCTCCCGATCGATCAGCCGCCACGACAGGCCCACGGTTTCCAGCTCGCCAATGGTGCTGGCCTGGCTGGTGATGGAGTCGCGCTCGTACACCAGGCCGGCAATGACCTGGGCGCGAACCCGTTCGAGTTCCTCCTTGGTCGGGGGCTTGTTCTTCAGCTCATCGAGCAGACGCCAGATGCCGGCTTCGGTGTCCGCCAGGGTTTTCTTCTTCTGCATGTTCGGCGTGGCGCTGATGGTGAACAGGCTGTCGCCACGGGAGTAGGCGTCATAGCTGGACGACGCGCCGGTCACCAGTTCCTCGCCACGCTCGAGACGGGTCGGAATGCGGGCACTGTAGCCGCCGTCGAGCAGGGCGGAAATCAGACGCAGGGCATTGACCGACTGCGGGTCGGTTGCGGTGGACAGGCTCGGCACGTTGAAGCCGTACATCAGGCTGGGCATCTGGGTGGCCACGTGCACGGTGATCTGGCGCAGGCCGGGCTCGGCCAGCTCCAGCGGTTTTTTCGAAGGCGGAACGTCACGGCGCGGGATCGGCCCGAAGAAGCGTTCGGCCAGGGCCTTCACTTCGTCGGGTTTCACGTCGCCAACCACCACCAGCGTGGCGTTGTTGGGCACGTACCAGGATTCATACCAGTGACGCAGCTCCTGGACGGTCATGCGGTCAAGGTCGGCCATCCAGCCGATGGTCGGCGTGTGGTAACCGCTGGCCGGGTAGGCGATGGCCTTGAAGCGCTCATAGGCCTTGGCGTTGGGCTTGTCATCGGTGCGCAGGCGGCGCTCTTCCTTGATGACTTCGATTTCCCGGGCGAATTCTTCCGGCGGCAGGCGCAGGCTGGCCATGCGGTCGGCTTCCAGCTCGAAGGCCACGCTCAGGCGGTCGCGGGCCAGCACCTGGTAATAAGCGGTGTAGTCGTCACTGGTGAAGGCGTTCTCTTCGGCACCCAGGTCCCGCAGGATCAAGGAGGCTTCACCGGGGCCGGCTTTGGAGCTGCCCTTGAACATCATGTGTTCCAGTGCATGGGACAGGCCCGTCTGGCCTGGCGTCTCGTAGCTGGAGCCAACCTTGTACCAGACCTGCGACACCACGACAGGGGCGCGGTGATCTTCGCGCACGACGACCTTCAGGCCGTTGTCCAGCGTGAACTCGGAAGTGGGTTGAGGATCGGCGGCCATGGCTGCAAGGGGCAAACACAATGTGCCGAGCAGAAGGCCTGCGGCACGGCGGGCGAGAGCATTCATTCGTAATTTGAACCTTCGAGACGGCCTGCGTGAACTTAGCGTCGGCGGGCGCGGGGGTGTTAGGATAGCGGCCAGTTTGCTCGGCGACCATGGCTATGACGTAGGACTCTTCGTCTAATGCTGGAAGGCGATGCTTAAATGGCGTGAACGGCAGAGCCCTTGCTGAACAAGCGGGCTCGATTACAGTCTGTTTCGCATTGACAGAATTTTTCAGAGGCGCCGGTCTGGCGCGTCGCTACCTTGAGATAGCCGTCCTCCATGTTTGGTTCCAACGACGACAAGAAGACCCCAGCCCCGGCTGGAGAGAAGAAAGGCCTGTTCGGATGGCTGCGCAAGAAGCCGCAGGAAACCGTCGCCGAGCAGCCAAAGGATTTACCCGCAGCAGCGCCCGAGCCTGTCGCCGAGTCGACGCCGCCCGTTGCTGAGCCGCAGATCGCCCCGCCCATTCCTCCCGCGCCTGTGCCCCACGCCGCTGCGGCCTTCGAAGCCCCTGCGCCGGTTATCGAGCAGCCGGCGGGCGAGCCTTGGTTGAAACTGCCGGTCGCCGAAGAGCCGGTGGCCTTGACTGACGAAGCCGAGCCTCACGTCACTCCCGAGATCCCGACCTACACCGCGTCTCACGTGCAACCGGAGGTCGCTGCGCCGATCCCGGCGGTCGAGCCCGTGCTGGTTGAAACTACGCCGGTTGACGTGCCGCCGGTCATTGAGCCCACCCTCGTCGCCACGCCAGACCCTGTCGCGGCTGACGATTTGCCTGCACTGTCCCAGCCTGCGCCGCTTGCCGCACCGATTGCAGCCGCGCCTGTCGCAGCTCCAGTTGCTCCAGTTGCTCCAGTTGCTCCAGTTGCTCCAGTTGCGCAACCAGAGCCTGTCGTGGCCGAGACACAGCCCCCGACTCAGCCCCAGGCGGTCCAGCCCAAGCAACCCGGGTTCTTCGCCCGCCTCAAGCAAGGCCTGTCCAAGACCAGCGCCAGCCTGGGTGAAGGCATGGCCAGCCTGTTCCTGGGCAAGAAGGCCATCGACGACGACATGCTCGACGAGCTGGAAACCCGGTTGTTGACCGCCGATGTCGGTGTGGAGGCAACGTCGCTGATCGTGCGCAACCTGACGCAGAAAGTGGCGCGTAAACAGCTGACCGACAGCGACGCGCTGTACAAATCGCTGCAGGCCGAGCTGACCGAAATGCTCAAGCCGGTCGAAGCGCCGCTGGTCATCGAACAGCAACACCAGCCATTCGTGATTCTGGTGGTCGGCGTCAACGGCGCCGGCAAGACCACCACCATCGGCAAACTGGCGAAGAAACTTCAGCTCGAGGGCAAGAAGGTGATGCTGGCCGCGGGCGATACGTTCCGCGCTGCAGCCGTCGAGCAGTTGCAGGTCTGGGGTGAGCGCAACAAGATCCCGGTCATCGCCCAGCACACGGGCGCCGATTCCGCATCGGTCATCTTCGACGCCGTGCAGGCCGCTAAGGCCCGTGGCATCGATGTGTTGATCGCTGACACGGCTGGCCGCCTGCACACCAAAGACAACCTGATGGAAGAGCTGAAAAAGGTTCGCCGAGTCATCGGCAAGCTGGATGAAGCCGCCCCTCATGAAGTGCTGCTGGTGCTCGACGCCGGGACCGGGCAGAACGCCATCAGCCAGGCCAAGCAGTTCCACCAGACCGTGAACCTGACCGGCCTGGCCTTGACCAAGCTCGATGGCACCGCCAAGGGTGGCGTGATCTTCGCGCTGGCCAAGCAGTTCGGGCTGCCGATTCGCTACATCGGTGTCGGTGAAGGCATCGACGATTTGCGGACTTTCGAGGCCGAACCCTTTGTTCAGGCCCTATTCGCCGAGCGGGAGCGCACATGATTCGTTTCGAACAGGTCGGTAAACGCTATCCGAACGGACACGTCGGCTTGCATGAGCTGAGCTTTCGAGTGCGTCGTGGAGAGTTTCTGTTTGTGACCGGCCACTCCGGTGCCGGTAAAAGTACCCTGCTGCGCCTGTTGCTGGCGATGGAGCGTCCGACCTCCGGCAAACTGCTGCTGGCAGGCCAGGACCTGGGCCAGATCAGCAACGCGCAGATCCCTTTCCTGCGTCGCCAGATCGGCGTTGTGTTCCAGAACCACCAGTTGCTGTTCGATCGCACGGTGTTCAACAACGTTGCGCTTCCTTTGCAGATTCTCGGCCTGTCCAAGGCCGAAGTGAGCAAGCGCGTCGACTCGGCGCTGGAGCGCGTGGCGCTGTCCGATAAGGCCGAGCTGTACCCCGGTGACTTGTCCACAGGGCAGCAGCAGCGCGTCGGCATTGCTCGCGCCATCGTTCACCGCCCGGCCTTGCTGCTGGCGGACGAACCAACCGGTAACCTCGACCCACGGCTGGCGGCAGAAATCATGGGTGTTTTCGAAGATATCAATCGCCTGGGCACCAGCGTGCTGATCGCCAGTCACGACCTGGCCCTGATCGCGCGCATGCGCCATCGCATGCTGACCCTGCAACGCGGCCGACTGATCGGTGACGGGGAGGCAAGCGCATGAGCGCCACTCGCAGTCCTAAAGTGTCCGAGCGTGTCGCGCCCAAGGTGGCCGAACCTGCACCACCGAAGAAAAAGAAACACGATGACGATGACGGCCCCAGCTTCGGCCAACTTTTCCATGCCTGGATAGAAGCCCATCGTTCGAGCCTGCTGGACAGCCTGCGTCGCCTTGGCAAGCAGCCGATTGGCAGCTTTTTCACCTGCCTGGTGATGGCGGTGGCTTTGAGCCTGCCGATGGGCCTGTCGTTGCTGCTGAGCAACGTCGAGCGCCTGGGTGGCTCCTGGCAGCGCGCGGCGCAAATCTCGCTGTATTTGCAACTGGATGCTTCGTCGGCGGAAGGCCAGGGCTTGGTCACCCAGATCAAGGAAATGCCCGGTGTCGCCGAGGCGGAGTACATCAGCCGCGATCAGGCACTGAACGAGTTCCAGCAGCAGTCCGGCCTGGGTGAAGCCCTCAAGGAACTGCCGGAGAACCCGTTGCCGGGTGTGGTGCTGGTCACACCGCAGGAAGTTGACAAGGCCGCGCTAGAGGCGTTACGTACACGCCTTGCCGAGTTGCCGAAAGTGCAGCAGGCCCAGCTGGATCTGGTCTGGGTCGAGCGCCTGGCGGCGATTCTCAAGCTGGGTGACCGCTTTGTCTTCGGGCTGACAGTGCTGCTGGTCGGGGCGTTATTGCTGGTCATTGGTAATACCATCCGTCTGCACATCGAGAACCGTCGCACGGAAATCGAGGTCATCAAGCTGGTGGGCGGTACTGACAGCTACGTGCGCAGGCCCTTCCTCTATATGGGGGCGATCTACGGCCTGGGCGCTGGCGTCTTCGCTTGGGGTGTACTGGCCTTTGGTCTGGACTGGCTCAACGATGCGGTCATCAAGCTCGCGGGCTTGTACGGCAGTGATTTCTCGCTGGCCGGTGTGCCGCCCGCCGATGGTCTGTCGCTCTTGCTTGGGGCAGTGCTGTTGGGGTATATCGGTGCATGGATTGCAGTCGCTCGCCATTTGCGAGAGCTGGCACCTCGTTGAGTGTTAATGTTCATATAATGTTTTCAGTGTAAATATTGTTTCATCTATTGACTTTTCAGCTAAGGGAACTTGTCTCGCGGTTCCCGGTCAATTTCGCAGTGCTGAACTGCACGAGTCATGTGTAGGAGGTTTTTTCGTATGACCAATTCTTTGCAACCTGCTTATGCCCTGGTTCCCGGTGCAAACCTGGAAGCCTATGTGCACACGGTGAACAGCATCCCTTTGCTGACTCCCGAGCAGGAGCGTGAACTGGCCGAGAGTCTCTATTACGAGCAGAATTTAGAGTCGGCCCGCCAGATGGTGCTCGCCCATCTGCGCTTTGTCGTGCACATCGCACGTAGCTATTCCGGTTATGGCCTGGCTCAGGCAGATCTGATCCAGGAAGGTAACGTCGGCCTGATGAAGGCCGTGAAACGCTTCAACCCCGAAATGGGCGTTCGTCTGGTGTCGTTTGCTGTGCACTGGATCAAGGCCGAGATTCACGAGTTCATTCTGCGCAACTGGCGCATCGTGAAGGTCGCCACCACCAAGGCCCAGCGCAAGCTGTTCTTCAACCTGCGCAGCCAGAAAAAGCGTCTGGCCTGGCTGAACAACGAAGAAGTGCACCGCGTGGCTGAAAGCCTGGGTGTCGAGCCGCGTGAAGTGCGCGAAATGGAAAGCCGTCTGACCGGCCAGGACATGGCGTTCGACCCGGCAGCCGAAGCTGATGACGACAGCGCATTCCAGTCGCCGGCCAACTACCTGGAAGACCATCGCTACGATCCGGCTCGCCAGCTGGAAGATTCCGACTGGACTGACAGCTCGACGGCCAACCTGCACGAAGCGTTGAACGTGCTGGACGACCGCAGCCGTGACATCCTCTACCAGCGCTGGCTGGCCGAGGAAAAGGCCACGCTGCACGACCTGGCCGAGAAGTACAACGTCTCTGCCGAGCGTATTCGTCAGTTGGAAAAGAGCGCGATGAACAAGCTCAAGCTGTCGATTGCCGCGTAAGCGCCAAGCCGCAATGCAAAACGCCCCGAGATGATCGGGGCGTTTTTGTTTGTGGACGCAACAGTGAGTTTACTTCACCACTCCCGCCGGTGATTGATATCCACCAGATACCCATCCCCACCCAACTGCCGCATCTGCTGGCGGATCCAGCCCGCGCGGCGTGAGACGTAGCTGCTCGGGTGGCTGGCGCTCCATTCCCGGGGGTTGGGCAGGACGGCGGCCAGGTAGCTCGCCTGCAGGGTCGAGAGCTGGCTGGCGTTGACGTGGAAGTGATGCTGCGCGGCGGCCTGGGCGCCGAAGACGCCGTCGTCCCACTCCACGCTGTTGACGTATACCTCAAGAATCCGCTGCTTGGACCAGAACACTTCGATCAGCCCGGTGAACCACGCCTCCAGGCCCTTGCGCAAATAGCTGCGCCCGGACCACAGGAACAGGTTCTTCGACACTTGCTGGCTCAGGGTGCTGGCACCGCGAATGGAGCCGCCACGTTCGTTGTGAACCAGTGCTGCCTGGATGGCGTCGATATCGAAACCCCAGTGCTCGGCGAATTTCTGGTCTTCACCGGCGATCACCGCGACTTTCAAGTCATCGGAGATCTTGTCCCAGGGCTCCCAGTCGCGCTGCAGGTCAATGGGCTGGCCGTCGAACCAGGATTCGATCTTGCGCTCGACCATCAACGCGGTAAACGGAGGAGGGACGAAACGGAAGATCAAAACCAGCACGACACTTGCCGCTGCGAACCAGAGCAGGCCTTTGGCGACACGACGAAGGAGAAAACGCAGCATAGAGATGGCTTGGCCGAACCCGTTGAGCGGGCCATTATACAGACCACGGGCCATTGAACGACTTCGCAGGGAGCTGCACATGTTTCGAACCTTTCTGATGTTGGCTGCATTCTTCGGTTTCACCGGCGTCGCCCTTGGCGCATTCGCAGCCCACGGCCTGAAAAACCGCCTGACGCCGGAGTACCTGGCGATCTTTCAGACCGGCGTGCTCTACCAGTTGATCCACACACTGGCGATCTTCGGTGTGGCGATTCTGGCGACGCAGATTCAGGGACGGCTGGTCAGCTACGCCGGAATCGCCTTCGTGCTGGGCATCCTGCTGTTCTCGGGCAGCCTGTATCTGCTAACCCTGACCGGCGTCAGCAAACTGGGCATCATTACGCCAATTGGCGGGCTGTGCTTTCTGATCGGCTGGTTCATCCTGGGCTGGCTCGCGTGGCGCCTGGGGCTGGATACCCTCTAAGAGAGGACGAATGGCGCGCCTTTGCCTTGGGAATCCTGACTGATCGGGCTAGAATGCACGCCCCCTAAAATGATGGCTGCCCTTCGCATGCGCATTCAGTTGAACGGTGAATCCTATGAACTGCCCGACGGCGAGACCGTTGCGGCGTTGCTGACCCGTCTGGACCTGGCCGGGCGTCGTATCGCGGTCGAGCTCAATCTGGATATCGTCCCGCGCAGCCAGCATGCCTCCACGGCGTTGAATGAGGGCGATCAGGTCGAAGTGGTGCATGCCATCGGCGGCGGTTGATCCGCAGCCCCGCAGCCCGCCTGATCCAGAAGAACTGCAAAAACCTCAACCGTAAAGAGGATTTTCGATGAGCAATGTTCGTAGCGACAAGCCGTTCACAGTGGCCGGTCGTACTTTCCAGTCGCGCCTGTTGGTCGGCACTGGCAAGTACAAGGATATGGAAGAAACCCGTCTGGCCATCGAAGCCTCGGGCGCCGAGATCGTCACCTTCGCTGTGCGCCGCACCAACCTCGGCCAGATTGAAGGCGAACCGAATCTGCTCCAGGTGCTGTCACCGGATCGCTACACCTTCTTGCCGAACACGGCTGGCTGCTACGACGCCATCGAAGCCGTGCGTACCTGTCGTCTGGCCCGTGAGCTGCTTGACGGCCACAACCTGGTCAAGCTGGAAGTGCTGGCGGACCAGAAGACCCTGTTCCCCAACGTGATCGAAACCCTCAAGGCTGCCGAAACGCTGGTCAAGGAAGGCTTCGACGTGATGGTCTACACCAGCGATGATCCGATCATCGCCCGCCAACTGGCTGAAATCGGCTGCTGTGCGGTCATGCCGCTGGCCGGTCTGATTGGCAGCGGTCTTGGCATCTGCAACCCGTACAACCTGCAGATCATCCTTGAAGAATCGAAAGTCCCGGTGCTGGTCGATGCCGGTGTCGGTACTGCATCCGACGCCACCATCGCCATGGAGCTGGGCTGCGAGGCGGTGCTGATGAACTCGGCCATCGCCCATGCGCAGCAACCGATCCTCATGGCCGAAGCCATGAAACACGCCATCCTGGCAGGCCGCATGGCTTACCTGGCTGGCCGCATGCAGAAAAAACTCTATGCCAGCGCGTCTTCGCCGCTGGATGGTCTGATCAAGTAAGAGCCTGTTGATGATTGATTCGCAAAGCAGCGACCCACTTCCGGACGACGAAGTGATGAACGACGAAGACGCTAAAGAGCAGGGCGATGACAGCCATCACCGGCGCATCAAGAGCTTTGTGATGCGCGCCGGACGCATGACCGAAGGCCAGCAGCGCGGCCTGGATCAGGGCCGCCCGCTGTTCGTGCTGCCACTGGCCGATGCGCCGGTCGATTTTGACAAGGTGTTCGGCCGCTCGGCGCCACGCACCCTGGAAATCGGCTTCGGCATGGGCCACTCGCTGCTGGAAATGGCAGCGGCGGCACCTGAGCAGGATTTCATCGGCGTTGAAGTGCACCGTCCAGGTGTCGGTGCGCTGCTCAACGGCGTGCTGACTCAGGGCCTGACCAATGTGCGGGTCTACGATTGCGACGCGATCGAAGTGCTCAACCGCTGCGTGGCCGACAACAGCCTGGACCGCCTGATGCTGTTCTTCCCGGACCCATGGCACAAGGCGCGTCACCACAAGCGCCGTATCGTCCAGGCTGAATTCGCCGCGCTGGTGCGCAGCAAGCTCAAGCCGGGCGGCATCCTGCACATGGCCACCGACTGGGAGCCCTATGCCGAGTACATGCTGGAAGTGATGAACGTCGCACCGGGTTATCGCAATCTGGCCGAAGACGGCAAATGCGTCCCGCGCCCTGCGGAACGCCCGATCACCAAGTTCGAACGTCGCGGCGAGCGGCTGGGGCATGGGGTTTGGGATTTGAAGTTCGAGAAGCTGGCCTGATTCAACAGCGTCCCACCAAATAGGGTCGGACGCGGATTCCTGGGTTGGCATGAATCTGTGGGAGCGAATTCATTCGCGATGCGGTGGTACTGACGATATGGATGTATCGGATGTACCGGCCAATCGCGAATAAATTCGCTCCCACAGTTCGTTTAGCGCGGGGTTCAGGATCACTTCCTGTCCGCAACAACCCCGATCAGTACCAGCACCACCAACAACACGGGCGCCAGGCTGTAGTTGTTGAACTGGCTGAGCCCGCGCACCACCCAAGGTGTGGCGTAGATCAGTGCCGCGCCGCTGCCGATGGTGCACAGCAGGGCCATGACCGGTACGCGCAAGGCGCCGGCAAAGTTGCTCAAGCGACCTTCGATCCAGCCCTTGATGTCCGCACCGAACAGGATCAGCAGGCAGCCCACTAACGCCAGGGCGATTTCCGACAGGTTGCTGCGACTCCAGCGTGAGACGGTGGCCAGCAGGTCGAGTACGAGATCCATTCAGGGTCCTTAGTTAAGCCTTAAAGAAGAAAGTCCTGCAGCAGGTCATTGAGGAACAGTTGACCGCGAGCAGTGGCGACCAGTCGCGTTTCATCGGCTTCCAGCAAGCCGCGCTGTTCGGCCTGCCGACGGGCGCTGGTCAGCGAATCGAGGCTTAGACCCGTGCGTTTGGCAAATAATGCAGCGTCCACGCCTTTTGTCAGACGCAGCGCGTTCATCAGAAATTCAAAGGGCATTTCATCCAGCGGCAACAGCTTCTCGCCGGCCTGGAACGGTTTGGCCGGGTTGAGGTAATCCTTGGGCAGCCGGGTCTTCCAGGTGCGCACGATGCGCCCGTCCGGATGGCTGAGCTTGCCGTGAGCGCCTGCGCCGATGCCGATGAAGTCGCCGAAGCTCCAATAATTGAGGTTGTGCCGTGCAGCGCGGCCAGGCTGGGCGTAAGCCGAGACTTCGTACTGGGCGTAGCTGTTCTCCCGCAGCAGCGTCTGACCGGCCTCCTGGATGTCCCAGAGGATGTCGTCTTCGGGCAGGGTCGGTGGCTGATTCCAGAACACCGTGTTCGGCTCCAGCGTCAGCTGATACCAGGACAGGTGCGTGGGTGCCAGCGCGATGGCTTGGCGCAGGTCGCCCAGAGCGTCGTCCTGGGACTGATCGGGCAGGCCATGCATCAGGTCAAGGTTGAAGTTATCGAAGCCCGCCTGGCGCGCCATGTCCGCCGCACGCACGGCTTCATCGCCGTTGTGGATGCGCCCGAGCGCCTTGAGCTTGGCTTCCTGGAAGCTCTGGATGCCGATGGACAGGCGATTGATGCCCAGGCCCCGGTAGGCGCTGAACTTGACCTGCTCGAAGGTGCCGGGGTTGGCTTCCAGAGTGATCTCGATGTCCGGGGCGAAACGAATGCGTTGCTCGACGCCCTTGAGCAGCCGTCCGAGCGCGTCGGCGCTGAACAGGCTTGGCGTGCCTCCACCGAAGAAGATCGTGCTCAGCTCGCGGCCGTAGACGTGTTGCAGATCCTGATCCAGATCGGCCAGCAGCGCGTCGACGTATTCCTGTTCGGGCAGGACAGCACTGGCAGTGTGGGAGTTGAAGTCGCAGTACGGGCATTTGCGCACGCACCACGGAATATGGATGTACAGCGACAGCGGGGGCAGCTCGGGCAACGGGCTTCTCGACTGCTCGGAGCTGAAACCGGCCGCGCTGAGGATCAGCGGCCGGGTGGTGGAATCCTGGGTCATTTCCCCGCCACATCCAAGAGCAGACGCTGACGCAGAATGGCCATGGCGCGGGCGCGGTGGCTGATCTGGTTCTTGTCGGCCGGGGTCAGTTCGGCGCTGGACAGGTTGCGTTCCGGCACCCAGAACAACGGGTCGTAGCCGAAGCCGTGCTCGCCGCTGGCTGCCGTCAGGATGCGCCCGTGCCACAGGCCTTCGCAGAGGATCGGCAGCGGGTCGTCGGCATGCCGCACCAGCGCCAGAACGCAGACGAACTGCGCGCCACGCTGTTCTTCCGGCACGTCCTTCAAGGCGTCCAGCAGCTTGGCGTTGTTGGCCGCATCGCCCTTGCCATCAGCGTAGCGGGCCGAATAGATGCCCGGCGCGCCGCCGAGACAGTCCACCGCCAGCCCCGAGTCGTCGGCCAGTGCCGGCAGGCCGGAAATGCGCGCCGCGTTGCGGGCCTTGAGGATGGCGTTCTCGACGAACGACAGGCCGGTCTCTTCAGGCTCTACCGTGCTGAATTCGCCGATTGAGCGCAACTGGACACTGCCGCCGAGCATGGCTTGCAGTTCCTTGAGTTTGCCGGCGTTGTGGCTGGCCAGTACGAGTTGGGAAAAATTCATCATTCGTCCGAGAAAATCTGTTGGTTGAAGCTCAGCGTGTGCGTTTCGCCATCACCGGCTTTGACATTGATCGTGAAGACGTAGGTCGCCGAGGTGTCAGGCTCCACCGCGAATTGCGCGATGTAATTGACCGAGCTGTTTTCGTTGATCGGCCTGAAAGTCAGGGGCTTTTTCCGGCCTGTAAGGTCGGCGACCGAGCCATCGACACTGGCGGTAACGGTCTTGCCGTCCCTGATCGCCGTGATGTTGATGACGCCCATGCCCTTGCTGCGGGTCAGGCCGTTCTGCTGGGCGATCTGCGGTTGCAGGACGCCCGAGGCGAATGCATTGTAGTGAACGATCAGGTCGCCGAACTGCTGTTGCCGGTTCGGGCTTGCGCTGTCGGCGGCCATCACCTGGGTGGCCAGCGTGAGCAGCACGCCAAGCAGTAAAGTCAGACGGCGCATGATCGTTCCTCCTGGTAGCGGGGTTACACGGCGATCTGGTGGTCCTGCAAGCCAGGGCTGCTGACCCGGTAGATGCCGATCTCACCCAACAGATTAGGCCATAGCTTGCTTGCCCAGCCATGACGATGCTGCTGATCGACCGCCAACCGATCAATGACCTTGGCCGAGCGGCCCCGGCACAGCTCTTCGAAGTCGGCGAAGGTGCAGAAGTGGATGTTCGGCGTGTTGTACCAGGTGTACGGCAGGAATTCCGACACTGGCATCCGGCCCTTGCTCGCCAGGTACCAGCGGCAGCGCCAGTGGCCGAAGTTGGGGAAGGTGATGATGCACTGACGGCCCACCCGCAGCATTTCGTCGAGGATCCGGTCAGGGTAATGCACCGCTTGCAGCGCCTGGGTCATGACCACGACGTCGAAGCTGTTGCTGGCGAAGTTGCCCAGGCCTTTGTCCAGGTCCTGCTCGATGACGTTGACGCCCCGTGCCACGCAGCGGGCGATGTTGTCGGCGTCGTTTTCAAGGCCATAGCCGGTGACTTGCTTGTTTTCCTGCAGCCAGGCCAGCAATTCGCCGTCGCCGCAGCCGAGGTCGAGCACGCGGCTGCCTGCCGGTATCCAGTCTTGGATGATTTCCAGGTCGGCTCTCATGGTGTCCTCAGAGTGCAATTCGGTTCATGTAGCTGGAGAAAGCCTGCAGGTAGCGCGGGATCGGCATCAGGAAGGCGTCGTGGCCCTGTGGAGCGTCGATCTCCAGGTAGCAGACGTCTTTCTTGGCGGCCATCAGCGCGTCCACCAGCTCACGGGAGCGGGCCGGGGAGAAGCGCCAGTCGGTGGTGAACGACATCACGCAGAATTTGGCCGAGACGCTGGCGAAGGTCGCCGCCAGATCGTCGTTGAAGGCGGCGGCCGGGTCGAAGTAGTCCAGCGCCTTGGTCATCAGCAGGTAGGTGTTGGCGTCGAAGCGCCCGGAGAACTCTTCACCCTGATAGCGCAGGTAGCTTTCGACCTGGAACTCGACGCTGTGGAAGTCGTAGTTGAGGTTTTCATTCTTCAGGCCACGGCCGAATTTCTCGCCCATGGAGTCATCGGACAGGTAGGTGATGTGCCCGACCATGCGCGCCAGCATCAGCCCGCGCTTGGGGATCACGCCCTGTTCCTGGAACGAGCCGCCGTGGAACTCGGGGTCGGTGAGGATGGCCTGGCGGGCGACTTCGTTGAAGGCGATGTTCTGCGCCGAGAGCTTGGGGGCCGAGGCGATCGCCAGGCAGTGGCGTACACGGTCCGGGTAGGTCATGGTCCACTGCAGGGCCTGCATGCCGCCCAGGCTGCCACCGACGATGGCCGCCCACTGCACGATGCCCAGGCGATCGGCCAGACGGGCCTGGCTGTGCACCCAGTCTTCGACGGTCAGCACCGGGAAGTTGGCGCCGAACGGCTTGCCGGTTTCTGGGTTGATGCTGCTCGGGCCGGTCGAGCCATTGCAGCCGCCGAGGTTGTTCAGGCTCACGACGAAGAACTTGTTGGTGTCGATCGGCTTGCCGGGACCGATGCAGCTGTCCCACCAGCCCGGCTTGCGGTCGTCGCTGCTGTGGTAGCCGGCGGCGTGGTGATGGCCGGACAAGGCGTGACAGATCAGCACCGCGTTGCTCTTGGCAGCGTTGAGTTGACCGTAGGTTTCATAGATGAGGTCGTAGGCCGCCAGCGAGCGACCGCAGGCCAGCGCCAGAGGCTCGCTGAAATGCGCCGTTTGTGGCGTGACTAGACCGACAGAATCTTCGGGAAACACCGTGGACATCGACCCTGCTCTCATTGAAATGAGGCGTAAGTCTAAAGACCGCGCGGGGTAGCGGCAAGCAAACAACGGGCCGGTTGGCGGGATAGATGAAATCGCCGAAATACGCGTAGCAGTCCGGCTTGCCGGCGGCAGCGATCTCAAGGACGCCATCGCCGGCAAGCCGGACTGCTACGAGGGGTTTGGCGGATTCAGGAGACGGTCAGATCAACCGCCACAACTCCTGGGGCATGCCGACAGAGGCGGCCAGCGCAGGCATGACATACGACTGCACCACCTGGATCGCCAGGAAGGCGAAAATCGGCGAGATATCCAGGCCGCCCAGATTGGGAATGATCCGGCGAAACGGCGCCAGGATCGGTTCACTGATCTGCCAGGCCAGTTCGGCAGCCGGGTTGTGGCTGCCCGGCGCGATCCAGGACACGATCACCATGATAATCATCGCCACCCAGAAGATTTTCAGCAGCAGGGAAACGATCCCCAGCAGCGACCAGATCAGCAGGTGCGGCACGTCGCCAATGGTGCCGTAGGTCATCATCAGCACGAAGGCCATCAACAGCGCCTGGATGATGATCGCCAGCAGTAGTGATGAGGTATCCAGACCCAGGACGCTGGGCACGATGCGACGGATGGGTTTGAGCAGCGGCTGAGTGGCCTTGACCGTGAACTGGCTCAGCGGGTTGTAGAAGTTGGCCTTGACCAGTTGCAGCACGAAGCGCAGCAGGACGATGGTCAGGTACAGGCTGATCAGCGTCTGAATGACGAAAATCGTGGCGCCGGTGAGTGCATTCATGAATTGCTCCTTATTTGCCCAGCAGTTCGGCCAGTTCGGCCGAGCGGTGAGCGGCGGCGCCAAGCGCCTTTTCAACGATCGCTTCGAAACCGTCCGCCTGGAACGATTTGATCGCCGCCTCCGTAGTGCCCGCAGGCGAGGTCACGCGGCGACGCAGTTCGGCCGCATCGACGTCGCTGGTGGTGGCCATGCGCGCAGCGCCCAGGGCCGTTTCCTGGCTCAGTTGCTTAGCGACCTCCGGAGACAGACCCAGCTTCACGCCGGCGGCGGTCATGGCTTCGATCAGCAGGAAGAAGTACGCAGGGCCGCTGCCCGACACGGCGGTCACGGCGTCGATCTGCGCTTCGGTGTCTACCCACAGGGCGATACCGACTGCGGACAACAGGGTTTCGGCCTGCTGACGCTGGGCCGGGGTCACGTCGTCGGTGGCGTACAGCCCGCTCACGCCCTGACGCAGCAGCGCCGGGGTGTTGGGCATGCAGCGCACCAGCGGCTGCTCGCCCAGCCAGGCTTTCATGCTCGCGCAGGTGATGCCCGCAGCAATGGAAACGATCAACTGATTAGGCTTGAGCGCAGGTTTGAGCGCTTCGCACACGGCTTTCATCATCTGCGGCTTGACGGCCAGCAGCACCACGTCGGCGCCTTCGATAGCTTCGGCGTTGTCGGCTACTACCTTGATGCCGTGCTCGCGGGCCATGCGCTCGCGGGTTTCGGCACCCGGGTCACTGGCGCGGATCAGTTCGGCGTCGACACCCTGGGCACGCATGCCGCCAATCAGGCTGGCAGCCATGTTTCCGGCACCGATAAACGCGATACGGGTCTTGCTCATGAAGGATTTCCTGTGAGGCAAAGGTTAAGGCTGCCCATAATCACGGGCGCCGAAGAGGGCAGTGCCGATCCGGACCCAGGTCGCGCCTTGTGCGATGGCGGCCTCCAGGTCGTGGCTCATGCCCATGGAGAGCGTGTCGAGCGGCAGGTTCAATCGATCTTGCAAAGTGCGCACGGACGCGAAGGCCGCATTCTGTTCGTCGCTATTTTCGGTCGGCTCGGGAATTGCCATCAAGCCGCGCAATCGCAGATTAGGCAGGGCGCTGATGGCCTGGGCCAGGGCCGGCAGGTCTTCAGGGGTGCAGCCGGACTTGCTGGCTTCGCCACTGACATTGACTTGAATGCAGATGTTCAGCGGTGGCAACTCGGCGGGGCGTTGTTCTGACAGGCGTTGAGCGATTTTCAGACGATCCACGGAGTGCACCCAGGCAAAGTTCTCGGCGATGGCGCGAGTCTTGTTCGACTGGATGGGGCCGATGAAGTGCCAGATCAAGGGCAGGTCGCTCAACTCGACCTGTTTGGCGAGGGCTTCCTGCAGGTAGTTCTCGCCAAAATCACGCAAGCCGGCGGCATGGGCTTCACGCAGGTCACTGGCCGGTTTGGTCTTGCTCACGGCCAGCAGGCCGACGGACGCCGGATCGCGCTGTGCCGCTTGCGCCGCGTTACGAATTCGCTCTGCGAGCGTTGAAATGTTCTCTGCTATCGTGGACATTGATTTGCGCCAGCAGGGCTAAAGTCTGCGGCATTCTATGTGATGAGGAGCTGTATGGATATTACCGAGCTGCTTGCCTTCAGTGCCAAGCAAGGCGCGTCGGACTTACACCTCTCTGCCGGCCTGCCACCGATGATTCGTGTCGATGGCGATGTGAGGCGGATCAATCTGCCAGCGCTGGATCAGAAAGAAGTCCAGGCGCTGATCTACGACATCATGAACGACAGACAGCGCAAGGACTTCGAAGAGGATCTGGAAACGGACTTCTCCTTCGAGGTGCCGGGCGTTGCACGTTTCCGGGTCAACGCGTTCAACCAGAATCGCGGCGCGGGTGCCGTGTTCCGGACCATTCCTTCGAAGGTCCTGAGCATGGAAGAGTTGGGCATGGGGGAAGTGTTTCGGAAGATTACCGACGTGCCCCGCGGGCTGGTGTTGGTGACCGGGCCTACAGGTTCCGGTAAATCGACGACGCTGGCGGCGATGGTCGACTACCTGAACGCCAACAAGCATCACCACATCCTGACCATCGAAGACCCGATCGAGTTCGTTCACGAGTCCAAGAAGAGCCTGATCAACCAGCGTGAAGTGCACCGCGACACCCATGGCTTCGCCGAAGCCCTGCGTTCTGCGCTGCGTGAAGACCCTGACGTGATCCTGGTGGGCGAGCTGCGTGACCTGGAAACCATTCGCCTGGCGCTGACCGCCGCGGAAACCGGCCACCTGGTGTTCGGCACGCTGCACACCACGTCGGCGGCCAAGAGTATCGACCGAATCGTGGACGTGTTCCCGGCTCAGGAAAAATCGATGATCCGCTCGATGCTCTCCGAGTCGCTGCACGCCATCGTCTCCCAGGCGCTGCTCAAGAAAGTCGGCGGCGGTCGCGTGGCGGCCCACGAGATCATGATCGGCACCTCGGCGATCCGTAACCTGATCCGCGAGGACAAGGTGGCGCAGATGTACTCGTCGATCCAGACCGGCGGGGCGTTGGGGATGCAGACACTGGACATGTGCCTGAAGGACTTGATTGCGAAGGGGCTGATTACCCGAGAGAGCGCTCGCGAGAAGGCGAAGACGCCGGATAATTTCTGATTAGCCAGCGCCACATACAACTGTGGGAGCGAGCTTGCTCGCGAAGAGGCCGGAACATCCGCCGCATTTTCATCGGCAGTCACTCCGTCTTCGCGAGCAAGCTCGCTCCCACAGGTTGTAACAGGTCTTGCGCGAGTAGCTATCAGCGCTGTGCGATGCGCACGGTGCCTTTGTGGTTCGGCGGCTGTTTTGGCAGCACGCGCTTGGCAACCACGTAGTGGCTGTCCCAATACGGCTTTTTCAGCGTATCGATGGTCACCGACTTGCCACGACGCGGTGCGTGGACGAAGCGGTCGTCACCCAGGTAGATGGCAACGTGATTGACCTTGCGGCTCTTGATGTTGAAGAACAGCAGGTCACCCGGTTTCAGATCCTTGCGGTCCACTTTCTGCCCGTGGCCTTCGGCCATGGCGTTGGAGGTGCGCGGCAGATCCACTTCACTGACGTCGTTGAAGGCGTACTTCACCAGACCGCTGCAATCAAAACCTTTGGTTGGGCTGGTGCCGCCCCAACGATAAGGTGTGCCAATGGCTTTCACAGCGCGATTGACGACGTTGCTGCTCTGTTTGGTCCCCATCTGCGAAGGCGCAGCGAGGGCGACGGTGTTTTGCGAAATCTTGCGGGAACCCTTGGCGTTTTTGGCCTTGGTTGCCCGGCTCTTCTTACTGGAAGTCTTGAGCGGCGTTGCCGTTTCCTCGAGTGCTTCCTGGGTCGCGTTGCTGGCTACCGTGGTTTCGGTGGTTTGCGAAGGATGACTTTTCGCAGTGAAACCGGAGAAGCTAGGGGGTAGCGTTTGCTCACGATTGGTGGCGTGGGCGGCCAGTGGCATAAAGAGACAAATAGTCAGCCATGTCTTTAAAAATGGACGCATTAGGCAGGGCTCATGTTGGTCAGCGCGCAACTTTATAACAGCTTTTGCACGCTTTCCGAGGCCATTTGTCGAACAATTTACTGCCCTTGCGGTCAGTTTTGACCCATAAACTGTCACATGCCTGTGGTCATCACCTTGCAGAACAAGGGTTTGCGTGAAAGCCGAGAGGTTCAAGCCATACGTCGGACGACGGCACTAAAGTCACAAAAGTTACGCATATTTTTTTCTATCGCGGTAAACGAGGTACCCAATGAACACCTATCAGCATGACGTTCAACGCCCGGACACCCACAGCAAGATCATGGGCTATCTGTTGTGGATCGTCGGTTTCACCGGTTCCCATCGCTTCTATTACGGCAAGCCCGTGACCGGAACGATCTGGTTTTTCACCCTGGGATTGCTCGGCATCGGCTGGCTGATCGACCTGTTTCTGATCCCGTCGATGGATCGCGAGGCGGATCTGCGATTCAACTCGGGTTCCACTGATTACAGCGTCGCCTGGATTCTGCTGACGTTTCTTGGCGTGTTTGGCGTGCACCGGATGTATCAGGGCAAGTGGATCACCGGGATCCTGTACCTGCTGACCGGCGGGTTGGCGTTTTTGGGGGTGCTGTATGACTTCTGGACGCTCAACGATCAGGTGTCCATGAAGAACGCCGAGAATCGCTAGGCAGTGATGCCCCGGTAGCAGTCCGGCTTGCCGGCGATGGCGCCCTCAAGAACGCTGTCGCCGGCAAGCCGGACTGCTACGGGTTGGATGTGTACTTAGGGAATCAACCGATATAGCTGATCCGCCCATCCACAAAGGTGTACTTCACCGCGCCCGGCAGGCAGTGGCCCAGGAACGGGCAGTTTTCGCCCTTGGACAGCCACTTCTCGCCAGCGACGGTGGACGCCGCCGGGTCGAACAGCACCAGGTCCGCCGCAGCACCGGCTGCCAGTTGCCCGGTGGGCAGGCGCAGGGCCGAGGCTGGGCCTGAGCTCAAACGGGCCAGCAAGGTCGGCAAGTCCAGCAGACCGTCCTCCACCAGCGTCATCGCCAGCGGCAGCAACAGTTCGACACTGCTGATGCCTGGCTCGGTTGCGCCGAAGGGCGCCAGCTTGGCGTCGCGCTCGTGGGGCTGGTGATGGCTGGAAATCGCCTGCACCACACCGGATTTGACCGCTTCACGCAGTGCATCGCGGTCGGCGCGGGTGCGCAGCGGCGGTTGCACGTGATAGAGGCTGGAGAAGTCGATCAGCGCTTCGTCAGTCAGGATCAACTGATACAGCGCGACGTCCGCCGTCACTTTCAGGCCGCGGGCCTGCGCCTGGGCGATCAGGGCAACGCCACGGGCGCTGGTCAATTGAGTGAAGTGAGCGCGCACGCCGCTTTGCTCAACCAGCAGCAGGTCACGGGCCAGGGCCACGGTTTCGGCGGTTTCCGGAATGCCCGGCAGGCCGAGGAAGGCTGCAGTCGAGCCGTCGTGGGCCAGGCCGCCAGCGGCCAGGTCAGCGTCCTGGGAGCTGAAGATCACTGTCAGGTCGAAGGTCGCGGCGTATTCCAGCGCACGGCACAGGGTGCGATTGCTGCCAAAGTTTTGCAGGCCGTTGGTGAAGGCCACGCAGCCGGCGTCGCGCAGGGCGATCAGTTCGGCCAGTTGCTCGCCTTCCAGGCCCTTGCTCAGCGCACCAATCGGAAACACTTTGCTGTGCCCGGCCTCGCGGGCGCGGTCCAGGATCAGCTCGGCAACGGCCGAGGTGTCCAACACCGGCTTGGTGCGTGGCGGGCAGCACAGGCTGGTCACGCCACCGGCCGCTGCGGCGCGGGTTTCGCTGGCAATGCTGCCTTTGCGGCTGTAGCCCGGCTCGCGCAGTGACACGTTCAGGTCGACCAGCCCGGGGGCTGCGATCAGGCCCTTGCCGTCGATGGTTTGCGAAGGGGTGAAATCGGCGGGTGCCGCGCCCAGGGCGAGGATCTTGCCGGCTTCCAGATGAATGTCGAGAGTCTGATCCAGACCGCTGACCGGATCGATGACGCGAGCGCCGAGGATGCTGAACTTCACTGGGCGTTCTCCTGCTCGAACTGACGTTGTGCGGTTTGGCCGCTCATGGCCATGGACAACACGGCCATGCGCACTGCGATGCCGTAGGTCACTTGATTGAGAATCACCGAGTGGGCGCCGTCGGCCACCGCTGATTCGATTTCCACGCCCCGGTTGATCGGGCCTGGGTGCATGACGATGGCGTCAGGCTTGGCGCCGGCCAGGCGTGCAGTGGTCAGGCCGAACAGGCGGTAGAACTCGCCTTCGCTGGGCAGCAGGCCGCCCGACATGCGCTCGCGCTGCAGGCGCAGCATGATAACCACGTCGACATCCTTCAGGCCTTCGGCCAGATCCGTATAGACCTTCACACCGTACTGCTCGACGCCAATGGGCAGCAATGTCTTGGGACCGATCACGCGGATGTCCGGGCAACCCAGCGCCTTGAGCGCGATCATGTTCGAGCGTGCAACCCGCGAGTGCAGGATGTCGCCAACGATGGCCACCGACAGGTTCTTGAAGTCACCCTTGTGCCGGCGAATGGTCAGCATGTCGAGCATGCCCTGGGTCGGGTGCGCGTGGCGGCCGTCACCGCCGTTGATGATCGCCACCTGCGGGCAGACATGCTCGGCAATGAAGTGCGCCGCGCCGGAGTCGCCGTGACGCACCACGAACATGTCGGCGGCCATGGCTTCCAGGTTGCGCAGGGTGTCGAACAGGGTTTCGCCCTTGCTGGTCGAGGAGGTCGACACGTTCAGGGTGATGACGTCCGCCGACAGCCGCTGCGCCGCCAGTTCGAATGTGGTGCGGGTGCGCGTCGAGTTCTCGAAGAACACGTTGCACACGGTCTTGCCGCGCAGCAGCGGGACTTTCTTCACCGCCCGGGCGCCGACTTCAAGGAAGGAGTCGGCGGTGTCGAGGATTTCGGTGAGCAGTTCGCGGGGCAAACCGTCGAGCGAGAGAAAATGTTGCAGCTGACCTTGATGGTTCAGTTGCAGCGGGCGCTTGGCGTCGAGAGGCGTCATCGCAAAGGACTCTTAGAGGGCGGCGGAATCGGTGGAGAGGTCTTGCAGTTCAAGCGTCAGCGGCGTCGGGCCGGACAGCTTGACGCGCTCGTTGGGAGACAGGTCCAGCGTCGCCCCGGTCACATTTGGACGAATCGGCAGCTCGGCGGCGTCCAGGTCCAGCAGCGACACCAGGGTCACGCTGGCCGGGCGGCCATAGTCGAACAGCTCGTTGAGCGCGGCGCGAATGGTACGCCCGCTCATCAACACGTCATCGATCAGCACCAGGTGCTGGCCTTCGATCTCGAATGGCAGTTCCGAAGGGCGCACTTGCGGATGCAGGCCGTTCTGGCTGAAGTCGTCGCGGTAGAACGATACGTCCAGCGTGCCCAGTGGCGACTGGCTGTTCAGTGCTTCCAGCAGCGCCTGGGCAACCCAGACGCCACCGGTGCGAATGCCGATGAACCGGGGTTCGCCGATACCGCGTTTGTTGAGGTGGGCAGTCAGGTCGATCGCCATCTGGCGGATCAATTCGGCGGGGTTGGGCAGTGTCATGGTCGCTCCTTCATGAGCCCGGCGAGTCCGGAGCCGCCGAGCCAAAACTCGAATTCAGTGAAGTCTAGATCGCTCAGGTTTCAAACAGCGCGCCGTTCGCTTCCAGCCAGCCCTGCAGCAAAAGGGCTGCGGCGATGGCGTCCACCGGATTATCGCGGTAACTGCCGCGCTGACCGCCACGGGACGAACGCTCGCCCTTGGCTTCAAAGGTGGTCAGGCGCTCGTCGTGGGTGTAGACCGGCAGATTGAAACGGCCATTGAGCTTGCGCGAGAATTTCTCGGCGCGCGCGCTCATTTCGCTGGGCGTACCGTCCATGTTCAGCGGCAGACCGACCACGATGGCATCGGGCTTCCACTCGGTAATCAGGGCCTGGACCTTGTCCCAGTCGGGGACGCCGTTCTGGGCCTTGAGCGTGCACAGCTCGCGGGCCTGGCCGGTAATCACCTGGCCGACCGCCACGCCAATCTGTTTGGTGCCGTAGTCAAAACCCAGCAGCAGACGCAGTGCGGCCATCAGGCGTGACCCGCCTGGCTGGTGAGCAGGTTCAGGTTGATCCCAAGCTTCGCGGCTGCGGCATCCAGGCGCTGCTCGCTGTCCAGCTCGAACAGGATGGCCGGGTCGAAGGCGCAGTTCAGCCAGGCATTGGCCGCAAACTCCGCCTCCAACTGGCCAGCATCCCAACCCGCGTAACCCAGGGTGATCAGATTTTGATCAGGGCCGTAGCCGTCAGCGATGGAAAACAGGACGTCCTGAGAGGTCGACAACGAGACGCCGCCCAGATCCACCGTGGCCTGAAACACTTGGCCGGTAGGGTGCAGGACGAAGCCGCGATCCGTCTGGACAGGGCCGCCGACATGGATGGGGATATGCTCGCAGCGCGATGGGGGCGGCAATTCCGGGCGAAGCTGCTCAAGAATGTCCGCCAGGGAGAGGCTTTGCGGTCGGTTGATGACCAGGCCCATGGCGCCATTGGCGTTGTGCTCGACGATGTAGGTCAAGGTCTGGGCGAAGTTCTCATCGTGCATGTGGGGCATGGCGATCAGAAACTGATGCTTGAGGTAGGTCGCGGGTACGTTTTTCATGAGCCCTAGTGTGGCGCCGTGGGGCTGTTGTGACAACTGGCAGAACCGACGCGACAGTGGATAAATCGCGACGCGGGTCAGGTTTCATGTTTGCAGCGCCGGACCGTCGGGCCTGGTGTCGGCTGGGCGTCAATTACTGGAAAGCTTGTCCCCACGGGCAAACTTCCAGGTACGGATGATTTCCAGGCGGTCGATGTCCGACAAGTCGCCCGTGAACGGCGCAAAGGGCGCGGCCAGTCTGACAATTCTCTGGGCGGCCTGATCCAGCAAGGGCTGTCCGGAAGACTCCAGCACCAGCACTTCATATAACGAGCCGTCGCGGTTGATCGACACCATCATCCGCAGGCTGCCGTAGATCTGCTGGCGGCGGGCCTCCTCGGGGTAGTTGAGGTTGCCGATGCGCTCGATTTTCTTGCGCCAGTCTTCTTTATACCAGGCGCCCTTGTCGCGCATCGTCGAAGCGGCGCTCAGGCGGTGGATCTTTGGCCGCTTGGCATAGGCCTGCTGCTCATCGGCAAGTTCGGCCTCAAGGCTTGCAATCTCGGTGTTGAGCTGGGCGCTGTCGAAGGTCGGTGCAGCCTTTTTCGGCTCGTCCGGTTTGACTTCGTCACGCTTGGCGACAGTCTTTTGCGGCGCCTGGGCCTTGGTTGCCACGGCTGTCTTGGGCGCTTCCTGCTTGACCACCGGCTTTGCGGCAGGCGCAGGCGTCACCTTGTTGATCTTGGTGTCCTGGTAAGGCGCGATCTCTGTGGTCTTGGGCACCGCCTTCTTGTCGAGGGTGCCGCTGCCCTGCTGGTTTTCCTGGGCCAGGAAGTCGGCGTCCTTGGGCTTCTTGTCGCTCTTGAAGGGCGCCAGGGTGATTTCCAGCGTCTGGCTGATCTTCTCCGGTTTCACGTAGGTAAAACCCACGCCGAGGATCAACGCCAGGTGCACGAGGGCCGCGATCATCAGGGTAAAACCCAGACGATCAGCCGGGCGCACGGAGGTACGGGTCAGGGCCATCGGGAGATCACTGTTGACCGCGGCGTTCATCGACGCTCCGGTATCGCATGAGCCAGCATTGCAAAAAACCACCCTGGGGCGAAATTCAGGCCGCGCATGATAACGCAATGTTCGTAGGGACTTTTGCTTTGATGTGTGTTGGCCGATTAGTGGGCAACGAACCGGAGTTGCTTTTGATTCTGCCGAAGGCGCGGGAGCTGGCTAGCCTGCGATCTGCCGGGAACCGGCAGCAAAACCATCCATCGCGGTCCTGTCAGAAAGAACGCGTTATCAGGGGTTACTGCTGCTTCGCAGCAGATCGCAGGCAAGCCAGCTCCCACGCCCTTCGGGCAGAAGCGGGTTCAGCGCGACTGCAGCTTCTTCTCGATCGCATCCATCAGCAAACCGCCGATGTCGGTGCCGAAGGCATTGTCGATCTCGCGGATGCAGGTCGGGCTGGTGACGTTGATTTCGGTCAGGTGATCGCCGATCACGTCCAGGCCGACGAACAGCAGGCCTTTTTCCCGCAGGGTCGGACCGATTTCGTTGGCGATCCATCGATCACGATCGCTCAAGGGACGGGCTTCGCCACGGCCACCGGCGGCCAGGTTGCCGCGAGTCTCGCCTGCTGCCGGGATCCGCGCCAGGCAGTACGGCACCGGCTCGCCATCGACCATCAGGATGCGCTTGTCGCCATCCTTGATCCCCGGCAGGTAGGCTTGGGCCATGATCTGGTGGGCGCCGTTGACGGTCAGGGTTTCGAGGATCACCGACAGGTTCGGGTCTTCGGCGCGATGGCGGAAAATCGAGGTGCCGCCCATGCCGTCCAGCGGCTTGTAGATCACATCGCCATGTTCGGCGGCAAAGGCGCGCAGGATATCGGCGCGGCGGCTCACCAGTGTCGGCGGGGTGCAGTGCGGGAACTGGGTGGCGAACAGCTTTTCGTTGCAGTCGCGCAGGCTTTGCGGCTTGTTGACGATCAGCGTGCCGGCGCGCTCGGCCTGTTCCAGCAGGTAAGTGGTGTAGATGAAGTCCATGTCGAACGGCGGATCCTTGCGCATCAGGATCACGTCCAGATCGTCCAGGCTGTTGTCGATTTCGGCTTCGAATTCGAACCAGTGCTCAGGGTCGGCGAAGACCTTCAAAGGCTTCATGCGGGCGCGGGCCTGGCCTGCGACCTGATACAAATCCCGCTGCTCCATGTAGAACAGCGACCAGCCGCGCGCTTGCGCTGCCAGGAGCATGGCCAGCGAGCTGTCCTTTTTATAGGAGATGCGCTCGATGGGGTCCATGACAATTCCAACGCGAACGCTCATGGGCAATATCCTCTGATCGATAATGGCCCTTGGGGCCTGAAAATACGCGTCAGGGTGGCGCTGCGCAGGCTTGCGGTCAAGGGGCAAGAGTGGCGCATATGCTTTATGGAATGCGTCACTGGAGTGTGCTAAAAAGGCTCGGCATCCAGCGCGATGCCAGTGGTCATACACCCCTCTGGATAGGGGTTCAGCGATTCGAACCGAACCACGCGCCAGGCCGAAGGCCAACCCGTCTGAATCGCCTGAGCGATGGTAGAGCAGATATGGAACAGCATTCAGCCCCATTGAAAGTGATGATTATCGACGATTCGCGCACGATTCGTCGCACCGCCGAGACCCTGTTGAAAAACGCAGGCTGTGAAGTGATCACCGCAGTCGATGGTTTCGACGCCCTGGCCAAGATCGCCGATAATCATCCAAGAATCATTTTTGTCGACATCATGATGCCCAGGCTGGACGGGTATCAGACGTGTGCGTTGATCAAGAACAACCGGGCGTTCAAGGCAACGCCCGTGATAATGCTGTCCTCCAAGGACGGCCTGTTCGACAAGGCCAAGGGCCGTATCGTGGGGTCCGATCAGTTTTTGACCAAGCCGTTCAGCAGGGAAGAACTGCTCGGCGCAATCAAGGCCCATGTGCCGGAGTTCGTTGCAGTAGAACAACAACTATCTTGATGCCGACCCCGCGCGGGGCGGCTGTTTGTATGGGGAAGCACCATGGCTCGAATTCTGATCGTCGATGATTCGCCGACCGAAATGTACAAGCTGACCGGTATGCTGGAAAAGCACGGCCATGAAGTCCTCAAGGCTGAAAACGGCGCTGATGGCGTGGCGCTGGCCCGCCAGGAAAAACCCGATGCGGTGCTGATGGACATCGTCATGCCGGGCCTCAACGGCTTTCAGGCGACGCGCCAGCTGACCAAGGACGCCGACACCAACATGATCCCGGTGATCATGATCACCACCAAAGATCAGGAAACCGACAAGGTCTGGGGCAAGCGCCAAGGTGCCCGGGACTACCTGACCAAGCCTGTGGATGAAGAAACGCTGATGAAAACCCTGAACGCGGTTCTGGCAGGCTAAGGCCGGCCGGCGTTCATGGCCCAGTCACAGACTGCCTTCGCGCTGCTGCTCGACATCGACCAGCGTTGCCGTTCGCTGGCGGCCGGCCTGCCGTTGCAGGAAACCCGGCAGCAAGGCTGGAGCGGCATCGGCTTTCGCATGGGCGAGCACTTCTACGTGGCGCCGATGGGTGAGGTCGACGAGATCCTTCACGAACCTCGTTGCGCCACGCTGCCCGGCGTCAAGCCCTGGGTCAAAGGCATCGCCAACCTGCGCGGGCGCCTGCTGCCGGTCATGGACCTGCACGCCTATTTCGGTCATGAACTTTCTGCGGTGCGCAAACAGCGTCGGGTGCTGGTGATCGATCATCAGGACGTGTTCGCAGGTTTTCTGGTCGATGAAGTGCTGGGTATGCAGCACTTCAACGAGCGCAGCCTGATGCCGGAAGTCGCCGGCGACAGCGAGCCCAACATCGCCCCCTATATCAAGGGCCGTTTCCTGCGCGAACAGGCGTGGCGGGTTTTCAGCCCTGTCGCCCTGGTGCAGTCGCCGGGTTTCATGGATGTTGCCTTGTGATTCATTCCGGCACTGCGGCGGCCACACAAAACAACCGATCTTCGGGCGGAGCCCTGAGCAATGAGTAATACCGGCAAGTCCCTGGAAGGTGCGCGCAGCCGTTCGCTGATTATTGCGCTGTTTGTCGGCTTGATCGTGTTCATCATGCTGCTGTTCGTCAATTTCGCGTACCTGAGCACCCAGTCCAACTACGACAAGCAGTACATCGGTCACGCGGGCGAGTTGCGCGTGCTGTCCCAGCGTATCGCCAAGAACGCCTCGGAAGCGGCCACGGGCAAGGCTGCGGCGTTCAAATTGCTGGCCGATGCACGCAACGATTTCGACACCCGCTGGCAGTACCTGAAGAAGGGCGACAAGAATACCGGACTCCCGGCCGCTCCCGCTGAAGTCACTGATGAGCTCAAAGCGGTGCAGAACGATTGGGAAAATCTGCGAAAAAGCACCGATGTGATTCTTTCCCGCGAGCAGACCGTGCTGTCGTTGCATCAAGTGGCCGCGACGCTGGCCGAGACTATCCCGCAGTTGCAGATCGAGTCGGAAAAGGTCGTCGATATCCTCCTGCAGAATCGTGCGCCTGCCGCCCAGGTCGCGCTGGCTCAGCGTCAATCCCTGTTGGCCGAGCGCATCCTGGGGGCGGTGAACACCGTGCTGTCCGGCGATGAAACCGCGGTTCAGGCTGCCGATGCCTTTGGCCGCGACGCCACGCAATTCGGGCGTGTGCTCAACGGCATGCTTGAAGGCAACGCCACGCTGAAGATCACCCAGGTCGAGGACAAGGACGCCCGCGCGCGACTGGCCGAGATCGCCGAGCTGTTCCAGTTCGTGTCGGGATCGGTAGACGAAATTCTGGAAACGTCGCCGGAGTTGCTGGAAGTCCGCGAGGCGTCGAGTAACATTTTCACGCTGTCGCAGACCTTGCTCGATGAAGCCTCGGTGCTGGCCAACAGCTTCGAACACCTTGCCGGCGGCCGCGCCACCAACAGCTACGGCGGCTACATTCTCGGCCTGCTGGCGCTGGCGTCGATCATTCTGATTGGCCTGGTGATGGTGCGGGAAACCAACCGCCAGTTGCGGGAAACCGCCGAGAAGAACGAACGTAACCAGACCGCGATCATGCGTCTGCTCGATGAAATTGAAGACCTGGCCGATGGCGACCTGACGGTGGCCGCGTCGGTGACCGAGGACTTTACTGGCGCCATTGCAGACTCCATCAACTACTCCATCGACCAGTTGCGCGAACTGGTGGCGACCATCAACCTCACCGCCGAGCAGGTGTTCGGCGCCGTCAAGGACACCCAGACCACCGCGACCCAACTGGCGGCGGCGTCCGAGCACCAGGCGCTGCAGATCGCCGCGGCATCCAACGCGGTCAACGACATGTCGCGGTCGGTGCAGCAAGTCTCGGCCAACGCCTCGGAGTCTGTGGCGGTGGCCGAGCGTTCGGTGGCAATCGCCAACAAAGGCAACCAGGTGGTGCACAACACCATCAATGGCATGGACAACATTCGCGAGCAGATCCAGGACACCTCCAAACGAATCAAGCGTCTGGGTGAGTCTTCGCAGGAAATTGGCGATATTGTCAGTCTGATCGACGACATTGCCGACCAAACCAATATTCTCGCCCTGAACGCCGCTATCCAGGCGTCCATGGCCGGTGATGCCGGCCGCGGCTTTGCCGTGGTGGCGGACGAGGTGCAGCGGCTGGCCGAGCGTTCGTCATCGGCGACCAAACAGATCGAAACCCTGGTGCGCGCGATTCAAAATGACACCAACGAAGCGGTAATCTCCATGGAGCAGACCACCACCGAAGTGGTGCGTGGCGCGCGATTGGCGCAGGATGCAGGGGTGGCGCTGGAGGAAATTGAAGGGGTTTCCAAGGTGCTGGCAGCGCTGGTCGAAAGCATCACCAATGCCGCCCAGCAACAGGTGGCGCTGGGCCGACAGATTTCCTCGACCATGACCGTCATCCAGGAAACCACCACCCAGACTACCTCCGGCACGGCCGCCACCGCTAAAAGCATGGGCAATCTTGCAAAAATGGCCAGCGAGATGCGCCGCACGGTGTCCGGTTTCACGCTGCCGGCCTCGCGGGATCAGCATTGATCGTCACGCCGTACTATTTGGGCAACTGGAGCCAGCATGGCTGACCGTCACGACTACGTGGCCCTGGAGTGGGTCAAGGGCGAAATAGCCGAAACCCTCAAGCACGCCCGGCAGGCGCTGGACGCCTTTGTCGCGCGCCCCCATGACCCGTCGAGCCTGGAAGTCTGCCTGGATTTCATCCATCAGGTGCACGGCAGCCTGCAGATCATCGAGTTCTACGGCGCGGCGCTGTTCGCCGAGGAAATCGAGCAACTGGCGCTGGCCCTGCAACAAGGGCACGTGACCCAGGAAGCCGAGGCGGTGCAGTTGCTCAACCAGGCCATGAGCCAGTTGCCGGTGTACCTGGATCGCGTGCATTCGGCCCGACGTGACCTGCCGCTGGTGGTGCTGCCGCTGCTCAACGACCTGCGCAGCGCCCGTGGCGAGAGCCTGCTGACCGAAACCAGCCTGTTCGCCCCGCAACTGCTGTCGATCCCGGAGCTGGGCGCCGATGCCCTGGCCGAGCGCGACAGCCCCGAGTTGCCTGCCAAGCTGCGAAAATTGCGACACACCCTGCAAACTGCGCTGGTCGGGCTGCTGCGCGAGCAGGATGTGCAGACCCAGCTCGGTTACATGAGTAAAGTCTTCACCCGCCTCGAAACACTGTGCGAGGGCGCGCCGCTCGAGCCGTTGTGGCGCATCACCTCGGCGCTGTCCGAGACCATGGCCGACGGCAACTTTACCAACAGCCCGGCGCTGCGCAGCCTGTTCAAGGATGCCGACAAGGAACTCAAGCGCCTGCTGGAACAGGGCATTGCCGGCATCAACCAGCCGGCGCCGGACGAACTGCTGAAAAGCCTGCTGTTTTACATCGCAAAATCAGACAGCCAGGCCCAGAGGATGATTGATTTGAAGGACGACTACGGGCTCGCCGAAGCCTTGCCGGAAAGCGCGCTGGTCGATGAAGAGCGCGCGCGTATGGCCGGGCCGGATCGCGATGCGATGCGCTCGGTCATCATTGCTCTGTGCGACGAACTGGTGCGCACCAAGGAACGGCTCGACGTCTTTGTGCGCGGCGATCGCCAGCACGTCAGCGAGCTCAACAGCCTGCTGCCGCCGCTGCGCCAGATCGCCGACACCCTGGCGGTGCTGGGTTTCGGCCAGCCGCGCAAGGTCATCATCGATCAGTTGACCGTGGTCCAGGGCATGGCCCAGGGGCAGCGCGAGCCCAGCGACCCGACGCTGATGGACGTCGCCGGGGCCTTGCTTTACGTCGAGGCCACGCTGGCAGGCATGGCTGGCACGGTTGACCAGAGCAGCCCGGAAGAAAGCCGGTTGCCGACCACTGACTTGAGCCAGATTCACCAGTTGGTCATCAAGGAAGCCCGGGTCGTGCTGCAACAGGCCAAGGATGTGATCGACGATTATTTCGATGGCGGCCTGGATCGCGAGCGTCTGGCGCCGTTGTCTGCGCAGTTGATTCAGGTACGCGGCGCGCTGGCAATGATTCCCCTGGCCCGTGCCTCCAGCCTGCTGGCGGCCTGCAACGAGTACATCGTCACCCATTTGCTGGGCAGCGAGCAGAAGCCCGCGGTTTCCCAGCTGGATCATCTGGCCGACGTCATCATCGGCATCGAGTATTACCTTGAGCGCATGGCCGAGGACCCCGAAGCGCCGGGCGAGCATGTGCTGGATCTGGCGCAGGAAAGTCTCGCCAGGCTGGGTTATTCGCCGGTGGCCGAAACCGTCGATGTGCCGGTGCTGGAACAGGTCATCAGCGACGACGAACTGAGCGAGCTGCATGATCGCCAGGCGCTGATCAGCCCGAGCAAGAGCATTGCCGAGGTGCTCGCCAGCCCCTTGTCGAAGGTCAACCCTCCGGCCCGTCACGCCCCTGCCAGCCTGCTGCCGCCGCCCAAGGGCGAGCCGCCTGTGGACGATGAGCTGCGCGACGTGTTCCTTGAAGAAGCCGACGAGGTGCTCGAAGCGCTGCACGAATATTTGCCCCGCTGGCTGGCCGATGGCGAGAACGGCTCTGCATTGAGCGAGATTCGCCGTGCCTTTCACACGCTCAAGGGCAGTGGGCGCATGGTGCGGGCGCTGGTCTTGAGCGAGCTTTCGTGGGCGGTGGAAAACCTGATCAACCGCGTGCTGGAGCGCAGCGTCACGCCGGATGAACAGATGCAACAGCTGCTGACAGATGTACAAAGCCTGTTGCCGGACGTGATCCGCGACTTTGCCGAAGACGTCCAGCGCCAGCGCGACGACGTCGACCTGCTGGCCGCTCGCGCTCACGCATTGGCTCAGGGCGAAGTCGTCGAGCCTGAGCCAGTGGTCACCCAGTCAGCTCCAGAGCCGAAAGAAGAAAGCTTCGATCCGCAATTGCTGGAGATTTTCCGCCAGGAAGCCCAGGCCCACCTCGATACCTTCACCCGCTATCTGGAAATGAGCGAGGGTGACGATTCGCCTGTGTTCAGCGACGAACTGCTGCGTGCCTTGCACACCCTCAAAGGCAGCGCCTACATGGCGGGCGTGCTGCCGATGGCAGAGCTGGCAACGCCCCTGGATACGCTGGTGCGCGAGTACAAGACCAACCAGATCGCCGTTGGCGCGCCGGAGTTGGACCTGCTGCGCCAAGCGCCGCCGCTGTTTTACCAAGGCCTGGCGCAGCTGAAAATCGATCCGCTGATGCCTATCGAAGGGGCTTCAACGCTCATTTCTGACGCTCAAGCGTTGCTGGCGGCGCGCATGGCCGATGTCCTGAATGACGACAAGAACGGCCTGCGCAGCCGTCGCAATCCGCAGTTGCTGGCAAGCTTTCTGGCCGAAGGCATGGACATCCTGCTGGACGCCGAAAGCCTGCTCAAACGCTGGCGGCAGCACCCTGGCGAGCGCCAGGAACTCAATGCATTGCTCGATGAGCTGACCATGCTCGGTCACGGCGCGCACATGGCCGATCTGCCTCAGGTGGACGAGCTGTGCGAGGCGCTGCTGGACCTGTATGGCGCGGTGGAAGAGAGCAGCCTTGCGGTCAGCGAACGGTTTTTCCATGAGGCGGAAAATGCCCATGAAGAACTGATCAACATGCTCGATCAGGTGGCGGCCGGGCAGCAGGTTCAGCCTTGCCCGGAGCGTGTGCAGGCGCTACGGGATCTGCTCGACGAAGGGCTGGACCCGCACGGCATGGGCGTCATCAAGGGCGATGGCGGGCTGGCGACTCAGGTCACCGAACTGAGTCAGGCCACCGACAGCCTCGCGAGCGAAGAGCCGCCTCAGGACGGACTGGATCAGGAAATCGTCGACATCTTCCTCGAAGAGGCAGTCGATATTCTCGAAGGCGCAGGCCAGGCCCTGCAACGCTGGCTGGCCGATCCGGACAACCCGTTGCCGCTGTCTTCCCTGCAACGCGATTTGCACACCCTCAAGGGCGGCGCGCGGATGGCGGAAATCGGGCCGGTAGCCGATTTGGGCCACGAGCTGGAATCACTCTATGAAGCGCTGATCGACCGGCGTTGCAGCTATTCATCCCGGCTGGCCGACCTGCTGGTGAGCAGTCACGACGCGCTGGCGCTGATGCTCGAACAGCTGCAAAACCGCGCGCAACTGGCTGACCCTGAAGCGCTGATCGCCGGGATTCGCGAGTTTCGCCAGAACAACTGCTATGTGCTGCCTCAGGAAGGCGAGGCGCGCAACGTCGGTTCGATGATCCAGCCGCTGGATGAACGCGATCCCGAGTTGCTGGAAATCTTCCTCGAAGAGGCCGACGACATTATCGAAAGCTCCAGCGCCGCCCTGGTGCGCTGGCAGGCGGATCCGCAAAACACCGTCGAAGTGGAGAACCTCCTGCGCGACCTGCACACCCTTAAAGGTGGCGCGCGGATGGTCGAGATTTCGGCTATTGGCGATCTGGCCCATGAGCTGGAGTCGCTGTACGAGGGGCTTTCGAGCGGGTCTCTGAAAAACAGCGCCTTGCTCAACGGCCTGCTGCAAAGTGGCCACGACATGCTCGCCGACATGGTTGATGCCGTGCGCGGCTACGAGCCTTTGCCCAACCCCGCGTTGCTGATCGACAGTATTTCCCATTACTCCACCTCGGGTGCGATTCAGGAGGTCGTCAGCAAACCGGCTGAAGAGCCGGTGGCCGCAGCGCCCCCTGTTGTCGAACCGGCAACGCCTGCGGCTGATCCCGATGCCGATCGCCCTGGCCCGGAGATGGTCAAGGTGCCTGCCGAAGACCTGGAAGACCTGGTCAATCTGGCCGGGGAAACCTCGATCTTTCGTGGGCGCATCGAGCAGCAGGTCAGCGACGCGCAAGTCACCTTGGCCGAGATGGAAACCACCATCGAGCGGATGCGCGATCAGCTACGGCGTCTGGACATGGAAACCCAGGGCCGGATTCTCAGCCGCGACCGCCAGGCCGAGCAGTTGGGCTATGAGGAATTCGACCCGCTGGAGATGGATCGCCATTCCCAGTTGCAGCAGCTGTCCCGTGCGTTGTTCGAGTCCGCCTCGGACTTGATGGACCTCAAGGAAACCCTCGACACCCGCGCCCACGAAGCCCAAACCCTGTTGCAGCAACAGGCGCGGGTGAACACCGAGCTTCAGGAAAACCTGATGCGCACACGTATGGTGCCGTTCGAGCGCATGGTGCCGCGTTTGCGCCGGATCGTGCGGCAGGTGTCGAACGAGCTGAACAAGAAAGTCCGCTTCGATGTGGTCAACGCCGAAGGCGAGATGGACCGCAACGTACTGGAGCGCATGGTCGCGCCGCTGGAGCACATGCTGCGTAACGCCATCGACCATGGCCTTGAAACCGGTGAAAAGCGTCAGGCCAAGGGCAAGCCGGAGACCGGCCACATCACCCTGAGCCTGGCCCACGAAGGCGGCGATATCGTCATCGAGATGAGCGACGACGGTGCGGGGGTCGACTTCGAAGCCGTGCGGCGCAAGGCGATCAAGCGTGGCCTAATCAGCCCCGACGCCGAGCTGAGCGAGCACGACACCTTGCAGTTCATCCTGCAGGCGGGGTTTTCCACGGCCGAAACCATCACCCAGATTTCCGGGCGCGGCGTGGGCATGGACGTGGTGCATGCCGAGGTCAAGGAACTGGGTGGCTCGATGGTCATCGACTCGAAATCGGGGCAGGGCGCGCGATTCCGCATTCGCCTGCCGTTCTCGGTTTCGGTCAATCGCGCGCTGATGGTGCAGTGCGGCGACGAGCAGTACGCCGTGCCGCTGCACAGCATCGAAGGCATCGTGCGGGTTTTGCCCAGCGAGCTGGAGGCGTATTACCAGTCCGCGCCGCCGCGCTATCAATATGGCGAGCGCAGCTATGAATTGCGTTACCTGGGCGAGCTGCTGAACAACGGCCAGCCGCCCCGGCTGATCGGCCAGACTCAACCGCTGCCCGTGCTGCTGGTGCATGTGCATGACCAGTGGGTGGCCGTGCAGGTGGATGCGCTGGCGGGTTCGCGGGAAATCGTGGTCAAAAACCTCGGGGCGCAGTTTGCGACCGTACCGGGGGTGTCCGGCGCGACGATTCTGGGGGATGGCCGGGTGGTGCTGATCCTTGACCTGTTCGCGCACATTCGCCGCTTCCATTCGCGGTTGCTGGCGCTGCACGTTTCCGGACAGGCACCGGCGCCCTATGTCGAGGCCGAACAGGCGCGGCCGTTGCTGGTCATGGTGGTGGACGACTCGGTCACGGTGCGCAAGGTCACCGGGCGTTTGCTGGAGCGCAACGGCATGAATGTGGTGACCGCCAAGGACGGCGTCGATGCCATGGCGCTGCTGCAGGAACGCATCCCTGACGTCATGCTGCTGGACATCGAAATGCCGCGCATGGACGGGTTCGAAGTTGCCAGCAAAGTTCGCGCAGACGAGACGCTCAAGCACCTGCCGATCATCATGATCACCTCCCGCTCCGGCCAGAAACACCGCGACCGGGCCATGGCGCTGGGCGTGAACGACTACATGAGCAAGCCGTATCAAGAGGCGGCGTTGCTGGAAAGCATCGCCCACTGGAGCCACGCCCATGTCTGACAGCACCGCACAGGCCGCGCGCCTGACCAGCCTCACCGGATTGCTCATCCCCTTGAGCGACCGCAGCCTGCTGTTGCCTAACGTCGCGGTTGCCGAGCTGATCGACTATCAGGACAGCGTCGCCGACCCCTCCGCGCCCCAGTGGTACCTGGGACCGATCAACTGGCGCAACCGCAGCCTGCCGCTGTTGAGCTTCGAAGCCGCCTGCGGCAGCCGCGCCCGCGTGGGTGGCCGCGCGCGGATTGTCGTCCTCAACGCCCTGGGTGGGCGACCGGACCTCAAGTTCATCGCGCTGCTTACCCAGGGCATCCCGCGCTCATGCAAGCTCGACAACCAGCTGAGCTACGTCGATGTGCAGCTATCCGAGCTTGAGCTGGCAGCGGTGCAAGTGGGCGAGACCGTGGCGAAAGTACCGGACCTGGTGGCCCTGGAGCAGCGGTTGGTGGATGCAGGGTTGGTGCAGGTGGCGGGGTTGGGGATCTAACCGCAGTTGTGACGTGCTCTGTTGCTGTTGGAGAGTCGGCGCGATCTCCTTTTGATTCTGCCTGTACCAGACGCCTCGGCTCATCCAGACGCAATCATTACTCCAACCGTAACGATCGCATCACCTGCTTGATTGATACCCCAACCCCGAACCTTCTACTGTGGCCCACGACAGCGAACCCCCGTGGAGTCAGCATGACTACAACAAACCTTGATCCGCGCTGGTCGCGTCGTCGCAGCGAGAAGCAGCGGCGGCTCGAGCAAGTGCGTTCCCTCGCCGATGGCGTCGTACTGCCCACCGACAAGATCGTCGCGGCGCTGGAGGCGTTGATTGCGCCCGGTGATCGCGTGGTGCTTGAAGGCAACAACCAGAAACAGGCGGATTTCCTCTCCCGTTCGCTGGTCAAGGCCGATCCCGGCAAGCTGCACGACCTGCACATGATCATGCCCAGCGTCGGCCGCGCCGAGCATCTGGACCTGTTCGAGCGCGGTATCGCCCGCAAGCTCGATTTCTCCTTCGCCGGTACGCAAAGCTTGCGCATCAGCCAGTTGCTGGAAGACGGCCTGCTGGAAATCGGCGCGATCCACACCTACATCGAGCTGTATTCGCGCCTGCTGGTCGACCTGATTCCCAACGTCGTGCTGTCCGCGGGCTTCAAGGCCGACCGCGCCGGTAACATCTACACCGGCGCCAGCACCGAAGACACCCCCGCGCTCATCGAACCTGCCGCCTTCAGCGACGGCATCGTCATCGTCCAGGTCAACGAACTGGTGGACGACGTCAGCGACCTGCCACGGGTGGACATCCCGGCCTCCTGGGTCGACTTCGTGGTGGTCGCCGACAAACCCTTCTACATCGAACCGCTGTTCACCCGCGACCCGCGCCACATCAAGCCGGTCCACGTGCTGATGGCGATGATGGCGATCCGCGGCATCTACGAGAAACACAACGTCCAGTCGCTGAACCACGGCATCGGCTTCAACACCGCCGCCATCGAGCTGATCCTGCCGACCTACGGCGAATCCCTCGGGCTCAAGGGCAAGATCTGCCGCAACTGGACCCTCAACCCGCACCCGACCCTGATCCCCGCCATCGAAAGCGGCTGGGTGGAAAGTGTGCACTGTTTCGGCACCGAACTGGGCATGGAGAACTACATCGCCGCCCGGCCAGACGTGTTCTTCACCGGACGCGATGGCTCGATGCGCTCGAACCGCATGATGTGCCAGCTGGCCGGCCAGTACGCCGTGGACCTGTTCATCGGCGCCACCCTGCAAGTGGACGGCGACGGCCATTCTTCCACCGTCACCCGCGGGCGCCTGGCCGGGTTCGGCGGCGCGCCAAACATGGGCCATGACCCTCGCGGCCGCCGTCACAGCACACCGGCCTGGCTGGACATGCGCCAGCAAAACCCGGACACCGACGCCTACCTCGAACGCGGTAAAAAGCTCGTGGTGCAGATGGTCGAAACCTTCCAGGAAGGCGGCAAACCCACCTTCGTCGAGACCCTGGACGCCATCGACGTGGCGAAGAAAAGCGGCATGCCGCTGGCGCCGATCATGGTTTACGGCGATGACGTCACCCACCTGCTGACCGAAGAAGGCATCGCTTACCTCTACAAGGCCCGCAGCCTGGAAGAGCGTCAGGCCATGATCGCCGCGGTCGCGGGCGTGACCGCCATCGGCCTGCGCCACAACCCCAAGGACACCGCCCGCATGCGCCGCGAAGGGCTGATCGCGCTGCCGGAAGACTTAGGGATTCGTCGCACCGACGCCAGCCGTGAATTGCTGGCCGCCAAGAGCATCGCCGAACTGGTCGAGTGGTCCGGTGGCTTGTACAACCCGCCTGCCAAATTCAGGAGTTGGTGATGCACGCACTCAATCTGGCTTTTACCCAAGCGCCTCGGGCCTTGCCCCTGGCTGAACGGCTGGCGGACCTTGCCGTGGACGCGCTGATCGACGAGGCCGACCTCTCGCCCAAACCCGCGCTGGTGGACCGTCGCAGCAGCGGCGCCCACAAGGACCTGCACCTGGGCCTGATGCACGCGTCGGCCCTGTCCCTGTGGCCTGCGTTCAAGGAAATGGCCGAGGCCGCCATCGACATCGGCGAAATCAACCAGCCACTGCGAGAAGCGATTGGCCGCATAGGCCGCGAAGGCGAAGCGGCGATGATGCGCACCACTGGCGGCGTGAACACCCATCGCGGCGCGATCTGGGCCGTTGGCCTGTTGGTGACGGCCGCTGCGCTGAACCCTGCGGATCTTTCCGCTGCCGGGCTCGGCCTGCGCGCTGCCTGCCTGGCGCTGATCGAAGATCGCCAGCAACCGGCCAGCAACAGCCATGGTGCACAAGTCGCTCGCCAGTACGGCGCGATGGGCGCCAAAGAGCAGGCGCAGATGGGCTTTCCCGCCGTCACCCAACAGGCCTTGCCGCAACTGCTGCATAGCCGCAAAGCCGGCCACGGCGAACAGAATGCCCGGCTCGACGCGCTGCTGGCGATCATGACCACCCTGTCGGATACCTGCGTGCTGTACCGCGCAGGCGAACAGGGCCTGAACACCATGCAGCAAGGCGCCCAGCGTGTGTTGAGCGCCGGTGGCAGCGCGACCCTCAGTGGCCGCCGCGCCCTGCACGAACTGGATCTACAACTGCTGGACCTCAACGCATCTCCCGGTGGCGCCGCCGACCTGCTCGCCGCCACCCTGTTCATCGATTGCCTGGAGCCTGCGCTCGGCAATGACGCGAGGACTGTCTGACCATGGAAACCCTGTCATTTGAATTCCCCGCCGGCCAGCCTCCACTGGGCCGCGCACTGGTGGGCTGTGTCGGCTCGGGCGATCTGGAAGTGATGCTCGAACCTGGCCTGCCCGGCAAGCTCACGATCACCGTCGTGACCTCGGTCAACGGCAGTTCGGCGCGCTGGCAAAACCTGTTCGAACGCATGTTCAGCGAGCAAATGCCGCCCGCCTTGAGCATCGATATTCACGATTTCGGCGCCACCCCCGGCGTGGTCCGGCTGCGGCTGGAACAGGGCTTCGAGGAGATCGGCCATGACTGACAGCGCACGCTTGCTGCAACAGCACAGCTTCATCGAACTCGGCGCCCGTCAGCGCGCCAAGGCCCTGCTGGACGCAGGGACCTTTCGCGAACTGATCGACCCGTTCGCCCGCATGACGTCTCCCTGGCTGCCGAAACAGGGCGTCGTGCCCCAGGCCGATGACGGCGTAGTCGTCGCCAAAGGCGCCATCGGCGGTCAGCCGGTGGTGGTGTGCGCTATCGAAGGCGCCTTTCAGGGCGGCAGCATGGGCGAAGTCGGCGGTGCGAAAATGGCCGGCGCGCTGGAGCTTGCCGCCGAAGACAACCGTAAGGGCATTCCCACTGCCGCCGTACTGTTGCTGGAAACCGGTGGCGTGCGTTTGCAGGAGGCCAATCTGGGCCTGGCCGCCATCGCTGAAATCCATGCGGCTATCGTCGATCTGCGCCGTTATCAGCCGGTAATCGGCGTGGTGGCGGGCAGCGTTGGCTGCTTTGGCGGCATGTCGATTGCGGCCGGATTGTGCAGCTATCTGGTGGTCACTCAGGAAGCGCGTCTGGGCCTCAACGGCCCGCAGGTGATCGAACAGGAAGCGGGCATCGAGGAGTACGACTCCCGCGACCGGCCCTTCATCTGGAGCATCACCGGAGGCGAACAGCGCTTCGCCAGCGGCCTGGTGGACGCCTATGTGCCCGACGATATCAAAGCCATCGCTCAGCAAGTGGAAGACCTGCTGAGCAAAGGCAAACCCGAACAGGAACGCAGCAGCCAGTACGCGAAGTTCCTCAAGCGCCTGGCGCAAGTGGACACCGCCACCCAGATCGACCCCGCCACTGTGCGCGGCCTGTACCAAGGAGAACAGCCATGAGCGAGGAGAAAACCATGAGCTTTTCCACACGCGGTTTGAATTGGTTCAACGCACTGGCCGCAGGCGCTGCCCAACTGCCCGGTCTGCCGGTTTCGGTGAAGGCCGCCGACGGCAAACTGGGCGATCAGGACGTGCGCTTTCTCGCCGTCGTCGCTGACCCGGCCAATCGCTTTCCCCGTGCGCAAAACGGCGAAGTCGGCCTGCTGGAAGGCTGGGGCCTGGCGCAAGCCGTGGACAGCGCCATCGAACAGGATCGCAACAACTCCGACAAACGTCCCCTGATCGCCATCATCGACGTGCCCAGCCAGGCCTATGGCCGCCGCGAAGAAGCGCTGGGCATTCACCAGGCACTGGCCGGCGCTGTAGACGCCTACGCCCGCGCCCGTCTGGCCGGGCATCCGGTGATCGGCCTGCTGGTCGGCAAGGCCATGTCCGGCGCCTTTCTCGCTCACGGCTACCAGGCCAACCGCCTGATCGCCCTGCGCGATCCCGGCGTGATGGTCCACGCCATGGGCAAGGCTTCGGCGGCGCGGGTGACCTTGCGCAGCGTCGAAGAATTGGAAAAGCTCGCCGCCACCATCCCGCCCATGGCCTACGACATCGACAGCTACGGCGGCCTTGGTTTGCTCTGGGAAACCCTGTCGGTGGACCAGATCGATAAGCCTTCGACTGCCGATCTGGCGTGTGTTCAGGATTGTCTGCTCGCTGCCATCAAAGATGTGCGCGCCAGCACCACCGACCTCAGCTCACGCCTCGGCGCGCCGAATCGTTCGGCGTCGTCCAAAGTGCGTGAACTGCTGCGGGCGCAGTGGTAATGCACGCCTTCGCGCCAGTGCAGCCCCATGATCTGTTGTGGGGTCTGCCCGTGGCCGCCTTGCCTGCTGACGCGCCGGCGTGGGTGGCCGAGGTGATTGGCCTGGGCCACCCGGTGGTGGTTCGCCGGGCGCAGGTCACTGACGACTGCGTGGCGGTGGGCGGGCGTGGACGTGCTCGCGATCAACGTTTTGCTCTGGTGATGAAACGCGCGGACATCCGCCGGTGCGTGCAGCCCGAGCAATTGATTGATGTCGCGCCGGACAGTGAGTGGCCCGCGCTTGAAGCACTTCGCGAGATTCATCCAGTCATGCAAGCGCTTGGCTTGCCGTGGGGCGTGGCAGGCAGTGCCGGTTTCGAACTGGCGACCGGGATCCCCGTGCTGCATCAGGCCAGCGACCTGGACCTGATCCTGCGCACCTCCCATTTTTTCAGCCGCCAACAGGCCGCCGAACTCGTCACAGCACTGGACGGCGCCATCTGCCGCATCGACCTGCAACTGCAAACCCCGTTCGGCGCAGTGGCGCTGCGCGAGTGGGCGGGGTCGGCGCGTCAGGTACTGCTCAAGGCCGACGACGGCGCACGGCTGGTCAGTAATCCGTGGCAGCTTCAGGAGCGCGCAGCATGAGCAGCTTCTGGGTGTTTCCAGGGCAAGGCGCGCAGCAAGCGAGCATGTTGCACGCGCTGCCGAACGACCCCTTGATCGCCGAATGCCTGCGCGAAGCAAGCGACGCGCTTAACGAAGACGTCCTGACCCTCGACACCCAACAAGCGCTGCAATCGACCCGCGCCGTGCAACTTTGTCTGCTGATCGCCGGTGTCGCCTGTTCGCGCTTGCTCATGGCTCAGGGCAATACCCCGGACTACGTCTCCGGCCTGTCCATCGGCGCCTATCCCGCCGCCGTTATCGCCGGTGCGCTGAGCTTCGCTGATGCCGTGCGGCTGGTGGCCCTGCGTGGCGAATTGATGCAAGAGGCTTATCCACAGGGCTACGGCATGACCGCGCTGATCGGCCTGGACCAGACCACCGTCGAACAGCTGATCGCACAGGTCCACAACGCCTCCACCCCGGTGTACCTGGCCAACATCAACGCCGATAACCAGTTCGTCATCGCCGGCAGCGATCAGGCCATGGCCAGTGTCGCCGCACTTGCCCATGAACACGGCGCCGCAGCCGCCAAACGCCTGGCCGTCAGCGTGCCGTCCCACTGTGAATTGCTCAACACACCGGCGCAAAAACTCGCCGAGGCGTTCGCTCAAATCACCCTGATGGCGCCGACCCTGCGCTACCTCAGTGGCAGCACCGCGCGGCCGATCTTCAACGCCGACAAACTACGTGACGACCTGGCCTTCAACATGAGCCGCGTCATCGACTGGCGCAGCACCGTGCAAACCGCCTACGAACGTGGCGTGCGCCTGCAGATTGAACTGCCGCCCGGCACCGTGCTCACGGGGCTGGCGCGCAGAGTCTTCGAACAAGGATCCGCAGTCGCCTTCCAGGGTGCCCGGCTGGATACGCTGAGCGCACTGTCGCGAGAGGAGGGCACCGGCCACCCATAGACCGACCGCTGCTTTCGAAGGAACAAAAACAACAACTTCGACGATGCAATTTGAGGGCAATAACAATGATTATTTATGGTGTCGCGTTACTGGCTATCTGCACCCTTGCGGGGGTGATTCTCGGTGATCTGCTCGGCGTGCTGCTGGGCGTCAAATCCAACGTCGGCGGCGTCGGGATCGCCATGATCCTGCTAATCTGCGCCCGCCTGTTCATGCAAAAACGCGGCGGCATGAGCGAAGGCTGCGAAATGGGCGTCGGCTTCTGGGGCGCCATGTACATCCCGGTGGTGGTCGCCATGGCCGCCCAGCAAAACGTCGTGACCGCGCTCAAGGGCGGCCCGATTGCCGTCATCGCCGCCATCGGTTCCGTGGTGCTCTGCGGTGTGACCATCGCCATTATCAGCCGCACCAACAAGGGCGAACCGCTGCCCAAAGAGCAAGACGAAACCGCGCCCCACGCCAGCGTGATCGCCGCCACGCCAACCCCGGCAGGAGGCCGCTGATATGTGGGATCTCATCCAGAAAGACCTCATCAGCCAGGGCCTGGTCACCGCATTCGCCGTCGTCGGCGTGGTGATGTGGATCTCCGTGGTGCTCTCCAAACGCCTGACCTTCGGCCGCATCCACGGCTCGGCGATCGCCATCGTCATCGGCCTGGTACTGGCCTGGGTCGGCGGCGTAATGACCGGCGGCCAGAAAGGCCTTGCGGACCTCGCGCTGTTCTCCGGCATTGGTCTGATGGGCGGCGCCATGCTGCGCGACTTCGCCATCGTCGCCACCGCCTTTGAAGTGCAGGCCACCGAAGCCAAGAAGGCCGGCATGATCGGTGCGGTCTCCCTGTTCCTCGGCACCGTCCTGCCCTTCATCGTCGGTTCCTGCGTGGCCTACGCCTTCGGCTACCGCGACGCCGTCAGCATCACCACCATCGGCGCAGGCGCCGTCACCTACATCGTCGGCCCCGTCACCGGCGCCGCTCTGGGTGCCAGCTCCGACGTCATGGCCCTGTCCATCGCCACCGGCCTCATCAAAGCCATCATCGTCATGGTCGCCACCCCCATGGCCGCCCGCTGGATGGGCCTGGACAACCCACGCTCCGCCATGGTCTTCGGCGGCCTGGCCGGCACCGTCAGCGGCGTCACTGCAGGCCTCGCCGCCACCGACCGCCGCCTCGTGCCCTACGGCGCACTCACCGCCACTTTCCACACAGGGCTAGGGTGCCTGCTCGGGCCATCGCTGTTGTACTTCATTGTGCGGGGGATCTTGGGGTAGGCGGGGTAAGCGGGGTAAGCGGGTTGGCAGGTTGTTCAGTGTTGCAGACGCCGCTTTTGTTTTAGCGGCGTTTTTGTTTGTGCGTCGTGCCACTCATGTGAATATCGCGGATCCGGATATATCTCATTGACAGATATCTGCAGATGCGATAATTTTGCTGTCATGTCGGGCCCCGGAGACAAGAATATATGCGGGTGATTTCAAAAGCGGCGGTGACAAAGGCCATCGAGACTCATGGCCAATGGAAGGAGCCATTGACCTTGTGGTTGACCATTTTCGACAGGGCATCGCTTCGCTTTGAGTCCTTCGAGAAGCTCCGTGAGGCCTGGAAAACCGGTTCAGGGTGGAACGTCGACCGGGTTCCGGGCTCGAAGCTCAGAGAGACAAGCAAAAAAGGTCCCATGGATATTTATGTCTTTGACATCAAGAAAAACGAGTGTCGCATCATTGCCTGGATCAATACGCTGAACGGAACGATCTATATCAAGGATATTTTGTCTCATGCAGACTATGACAAATGGTGTAAGAGTGACGTTAAGTAGTTAGTCAGAAAGATCTGTTTTATTTATGCATAATGTGATGATAGGTGACAAGATGAAGCGTGATAAGAACGAAGCCACTGGACGGGATTCCTTCATAGCTAATATTTCACCCATGCTTGATGGCTTGAATGCCCAGATAGAAACCATGTCGCAATTGTTATCTGCATGCCATGATCCCATTGAAGATGATGATGACTTGCAGAGCCGGATGGCGCTTATCGATGAGCTTTATTCCCACGCAGAAAGCGAGGAACATGCAGCCGCGCGCTTTGCAGAACTGGTAGCGGACCGAGTCCATGAGTACGAGTCTGAAACGGTACTCATTCCCTACGCTTCCCAGTCTGAGGCGTTAAGCTTCCTCATCTCCGACAGAGGGGTAAAGCAAAAGGACCTGGTGGCCATCGCGACTCAAAGCGCTGTTTCTGAAATATTAAATAACAAGCGGAAAATGACGGTGGCGCAGATAAAGGGATTTTCTGAATACTTCAAAGTCCCCGTCGAGTTTTTCATGCACGGTGTGGTGTGATATCAACGATCCGCCATGTTGTTGGGTTGGGCGTTAGTGCGCATTTGAGGTGTCTTTGAATCGCCTGAGGTTTAGGCGCGGTGTGGTGACTGACATTGTTCAATCGCCTGCCAGCACCGAACTCGCCATTGGCGAGCCCGGACATCTGTTTGCGTCAGCCAGCGTAGACGGGATAGTCGGTGAAGCCAGCTTCAGTGCCACCGTACAGCGTGGCCGGATTTAACGGATTAAGTGGCCAGCCATTGCGGATCCGCGCTGGCAGGTCGGGGTTCGCGATAAATGGGCGGCCAAAAGCGATCAGGTCCGCCAGGCCTGCCTCGACCAGTCTAGCCCCGCGCTCCGCGGTGTAACGACCGGCGTAGATGATCTTGCCGCTGAAGGTGCTGCGTACGTCGCGGCGAAATTGCTCCGGCAGGTCCGGCGCGTTGTCCCAGTCGGCTTCGGCGATCGATACATAGGCGATGCCTGAGGCTTGCAGCACCTTGATCGCTTCGATGTAGGTGTGATGCGGATCCTGTTCCACCATGCCGATGTAAACGCGGTCCTGATCGGTGCTGGTAAACAGAGGCGTGAAGCGCACGCCCAATCGATCAGGCCCGACTACATCCACCACGGCCTCGACGACTTCACGCAGGAAGCGCAGGCGATTCTGAAGCGAACCGCCGTATTCATCATCGCGCTGGTTGCTGTGCTCGGAAATGAACTGGTTGACCAGATAGCCGTTAGCCGCATGAATCTCAACGCCGTCAAAACCTGCGTCGATCGCGTTGCGTGCGGCGTTGGCGTACAGCCAGACCAGCTCTTTGATTTCTGCAACCGTCAGCGCCCGTGGCACGGAAGGCAACACCAGTTCGCCCGCACCGGGAGCGGTTTCAATAAATGACTTGGCGTTTGTCGCCTGAATCGCCGACGGCGCGAGGGGGGCTGCGCCATGAGGTTGCAGTGCGTGGTGGGACACACGGCCCACGTGCCACAGCTGAGCGAAAATAACGCCGTCATCGGCGTGCACCGCATCGGTGACCTTACGCCAGCCATCGATCTGCGCCTGGGTGTAGATGCCCGGCGTCCAGGCATAACCCTGTCCGCGTGGTTCGATTTGTGTGCCCTCGGTGACCATCAGCCCCGCCGAGGCACGCTGCTTGTAGTAAGCAGCCATCAAATCCGAAGCAACATCACCGGGCTGTGCGCTTCGTTGACGGGTCAGAGGTGGGAACATGATGCGGTTTTTCAGTGTCAGCCGACCCAGTCTGGTCGGGGTGAACAGTGCTTGATGGTGCATGTCGATAGCTCCAGAGACTCAATATAAATGCCCGCGGTGAGTTCAAGCGCGGGCTTTCGAAGGCTGCTAAAAAATGAACGCGATGACGCCCGGCAGACGGCCCCTCGTGGGAGGGGCCTGCCGTTGACTCACTTCTTGATCAGTACGGTTTTCGGGTTGGTGAACAGCAGGCGGCCTTCATGGCCCTGCTCAGTTCCCACGCCGGATTGCTTGTGGCCGCCGAACGGAATGTCCACGCCCTGGGTGTGCATTTCATTGACCCAGACCATGCCGGTTTCCAGACGATTGGCCACGGCCACTGCGGCTTTGGTATCGCGACCCCAGACCGAACCACCCAGACCGAACGGGCTGTCGTTGGCGCGCTCGACGACGTCGTCAACCTCGTCATAAACAATGATGGGAACGATGGGACCAAACTGCTCTTGCTGCACAATCTTCGACTGCTCGGGCGGGTTATCGACAACGGTTACAGGGATGAAGTAGCCCGGGCGAGACTCGTCGACTTCACCGCCCAAGACTATTTTCTGGCCATTGGCCTTGATGTCATCCAGAAACTCACGAACTTTGTCGAATTGCATCTTGTTCTGCACCGGACCGACCGTGACGCTTGGGTCCAGACCATCCCCAAGCTTCTGCTGGCGGGCGTAATCAACGAATGCCGCGACGAATTCCTGGTGGAACGAGCGGTGGATGTACAGGCGCTTGATGCCCACACACCATTGGCCCGAGTTGCCGATGGCGCCCCAGAACAGCTGCGGGATGACTGACTTCCAATCCGCATCGGGCAAGACGATGGCCGCATCGTTACCGCCCATTTCCAGAGTCAGTCGCTTGACGGTGCCGGCGGCGGAGCGGATCACGTGTTTGCCGGTCTCGGTGGAGCCGGTAAAGCTGATTTTGGCGATGTCCGGATGCGCGGTCATCTGTGGGCCCAGTTCGTTGCCGCCGCTGACGACCGACAGCACGCCAGCAGGCAGAACCGATTGGGCGATCTGGCCAAAGCGCAGCGTGGTCAGCGGGGTGAACGGCGAAGGCTTGATCACCATGGTGTTGCCGGTGAGCAACGCCGGTGCGACTTTCCACAGCGCCAGCAGCACCGGGAAGTTCCAGGGAGTGATCGCGCCGACAACGCCTAGTGGTGTGTGGTGCAGTTCAACGATATGGCTGTCGTTCTCTTCAACGATCTCCACCGGGATGCGTCGCGCGGCGATCTGTCGAATCCAGGAGATGGACTGATCGACTTCCGGCTGGGCCATTGTTGTCAGGGGCTTGCCCTGCTCAAGGGTCAGCAGCACGGCCAGTTCCACTCGATGAGCCTCAAGCGCATCGGCGTAAGCATGCAGATACTGTTCACGCTGGTCGTAGCTCAGCGCCGACCAGCTCTTGAAAGCCGCCTTTGCAGCCGCCACGGCCTCATCGAGTTGCTCCGGCGTGCCGGCGGGTGCTTTGGCCAGGACCTGGCCAGTGGCGGGATTCATGACATCAAAAGAATCCTGAGTGTGCACAAGTTTGCCGGCGATACTGAGGTAGTAGGGGCCGTTAAACAGATTGGAAGACGCGACATTACGAGATGCATTACTCATTTTTGCTCTCCAATAACCAAGTGCGCGAATGCTTGCCGTACCACGATGCAACAGCCTCATGGGTTCGCAGAGGTCAGCGACCTCTGCACAATCGCGGGTTTTGAGTAGACCAGTCGTCTAGTTCGTTGGAGCGGATGTTAAGAGCGATGAACACCACCCGCAATGTCAAATCCGCAAGGTTTTCGGACATGGACTGCACCATGGCCGTTTTGCCCCGTCACCGTAACGTCCATTGCCAGTTGGCTGATCAGCGCTGACAATCCTCTGCGCCCTGGTCATCTGGAGAGTCGTTATGCACAGCATTGGGTTGGTGATTTACCCGAATTTTCAATCGCTCAGCCTGGCAATGGGCTCGGTGTTTGAATGCGCCAATCTGCTGCGAGGCGAGCAGGCCTACGACTTCCATCTGGTTTCCACCACCGGCGGTCTGGTGAAGTCTTCTCAAGGCTTCTCGGTCGACAGCAGCCCGATGAGAAGCGAGGGTTACGACACGCTCATCGTCAGCGGCTACCTGGAGCCCGATACTCATGAGAACGCTCTGATCGAGCTGGTGCAAACAGCGGCCGCGCAATCTCGTCGCGTGGTCTCTTTGTGCGTAGGGGCTTTCGTACTCGCCGAAGCAGGTTTGCTGGAAGGGAAGCGCGCCACCACCCACTGGCTGCATTCGCCTGCGTTCAAACAGCGTTACCCCAATATCCAAATGGATGATGATCGGTTGTTCGTCGTCGACGGGCAGATCTGGACGGGCGCCGGCATGAGTGCCGGAATAGATCTCGCACTGGCACTGGTCGAGAACGATCTGGGCGCAGACCTTGCCAGAAGGGTCGCGCGAAAACTGGTGATCTCTCAACGTCGAGGGAGTGAACAATCTCAGCTTTCGGCACTGCTTGAAATTGATCCGAAATCCGATCGAGTGCAGTTGGCAATGGCCTATGCCCGGGAAAACCTGACAGATGATCTGTCGGTTGATGCCTTGGCGGCAGTGGCCCGGCTCAGCCCGCGACAATTCAGCCGCGTGTTTCGTGAAGAAACCGGCCAGACACCGGCAAAGGCTATCGAGAGCCTTCGTCTTGAAGCCGCTCGCGTCATGATGGAAACAAGCCGTCATCCCGTCGAAGTCGTTGCCAGGGAAACCGGATTCGGCGACAGGGAGCGGATGCGCCAGGCCTTTCTCAGAGCTTTTGGTAAACCTCCACAATCGATGCAAAAGGCACTGTTTACTGCCCACAGGGTAGGGTAACCGCGACGGGGTCTCTACCTGAAGGGTCTTGGGCCATGCTCATCAGATGGCACTAGTAGACCGCTCGGCTAGAAGGTATGCTCTCACCCATGACTACTTCTACTGCACGTGGGACATCTGATGTCCGTCAGGGAATTCTCGATGTCGGCCAACGAATCATGGCCGCCAAAGGCTATTCCGCGGTTGGCCTGAACGAGATTCTGGCCGCTGCGGGTGTTCCCAAAGGTTCGTTCTACCACTACTTCGGGTCCAAGGACGCGTTCGGCGAGGCGCTGCTCGAAGATTACTTCGACGATTACCTGGCCGATATCGACCGTGTATTGGCCGAGCCAGGCCTGACCATGGGCGAACGCCTGATGAACTACTGGCGCATCTGGCAAGACACCCAGTCGTTCCAGGATTGCCAGGGCAAATGCCTTGCGGTCAAACTGGGCGTTGAGGTCGCTGACCTCTCTGAGCCAATGCGCGCCGTGCTCAAGCGTGGCACCTCGGGTATTACCGACCGCCTGGCCAGCGCCATCGAAGCGGGTAACGCCGACGGTTCACTGCCAGACTGCGGCGACCCCCATGCCGTTGCGCAGAGCCTGTACCAGCTTTGGGTGGGGGCGAGCGTGATGGTCAAGATCGAAAGAAGCCTTGAGCCTTTCCAGATGGCCATGGCGTCAACCCGAGTCATCCTTCGTCTGGCCTGACGCCTGCGCGCTTCCTGCATTCAGGCGCCGATGTTCTCCCACTCCTACTCGCATCCAGTGCCCTGATACAGGCTGGCCTTCGGCCTGTGTCGTGCTCCTCCACACGTAAACTCACGCCAAAAGGCGGTTTTGAAAATAATTTAAAAAGTTACTAGACGACTGGTCTACTCGCAGTTAAGGTGTACCCACATTAACCCGCCACAAGGATTGAAGTGATGAAGACCAAAACCACAATCGCCGCACTCGTATCCGCGTTAAGCCTGGCTACCTCCATCGGCATGGCGAGCGCTCAGGAGCATCCGGCCGCTGCATCGGCTGCCAAAACGGTTGTGCTCGTACATGGCGCGTTCGCCGACGGTTCCTCCTGGAACAAAGTGATTCCGCTGCTCGAGAAGGCCGGCCTGAAAGTGGTTGCCGTACAGAACTCACTTGATTCGCTGGACGGCGACGTCGCCGTCACCAACCGGGCAATCGCTGCGGCACAAGGACCGGTGGTTCTGGTGGGTCATTCCTGGGCGGGCGCTGTCATCAGCGACGTGGCTGTCAGTGACAAGCTCAAATCTCTGGTTTACGTAGCGGCTTACGCTCCGGATGACGGCCAATCGGTGTTCGACTCGGTCAAAGGCTATCCACAGATGCCAGGGCAAGCGTCGTTCGTGAAAGATGCTGATGGCTACGTAAAAGTCAGCGACGAAGGCGTTGCCAAGTTCTTCGCCCCGGACCTGCCCCGCGCTGAACAGAAACTGGTGGCCGCAACCCAGGGCGCTCTGAACATTCAGGCACTCAGCCAGCCTGTTCCCCACGCCGCATGGCACAAGGTTCCGTCGTTCGTGGTCGTTGCGGGCAAGGACCAGATCATTTCGCCGCAGCAGCAACGGGATCAAGCCGCGCGCTTGCACGCAACCAGCGTTGAAGTGCCGTCCAGCCACGTTGCCATGCTGGCTTATCCCAAAGCCGTCGCGGATTTGATCATCAAGGCCGCGCACTGATTTAGTTTTGTCTCCATATTAGACGACTGGTCTACTAAGTTCCGTTGCACACTGTTTTATACCTTCTACAAGGCGCTGACGCTGCCTTTAATTTTGACAGAAAAGGAAATATCCGATGAAAGTTCTCATGGTTCTGACGTCCCACGACACCCTTGGCAACACTGGCCGTCCTACCGGCTTCTGGCTGGAAGAACTGGCAGCGCCGTACTACGCATTCAGCGATATCAATGCGCAAATCGTACTGGCCTCGCCCAAGGGCGGGCAGCCGCCGCTGGACCCGAAAAGCAACGAGCCCGATTTCCAGACCGACCTGACTCGTCGCTTTGAAGCCGACCCTGCGGCCACCGCACAACTGGCCAACACCGTACGCCTGGACAGCGTATCCCAAGCAGATTTCGACGCTGTGTTCTACCCAGGTGGACATGGTCCGCTGTGGGATCTGGCCGAAGACAAGGATTCGATCCAGCTCATCGAGTCGTTCATCGCCGCAGGTAAACCGGTTGCTGTCGTGTGCCACGCCCCTGGCGTACTGCGCCACGTCAAGAATGCTGACGGCTCGCCGCTGGTTAAGGGCAAAAAGGTCACCGGCTTCGCCAACAGCGAAGAAGAAGCGGTCGGGCTGACCGACGTGGTGCCTTTCCTGGTTGAAGACGTGCTGAAAAACCTGGGCGGCATCTACTCGAAAGGCCCTGATTGGGGTTCGTACGTTGTCACCGATGGCTTGCTCATCACCGGGCAGAATCCTGCTTCCTCAGGCCCTGCTGCAGACGTTCTGATCGCTGCACTGAACAAGTAAGCGCCCGAACCCGGGAGGTGCCTACACCTCCCTCTACCCACTTTTGCAGTGAGCCAAATGCCATGAACTGGTAATCAAGCCAATCCCCTTTCCCCAGGCCCGACTCAATGTCGGGCTTTGTCGTTTCCGGCTGCCTGACCTGGAGCCCTACTCGAATCACAAGCGTCTGTAGGAGTGAGCTTGCTCGCGATTGCGGTCTGTCGGTCAGCGACGATGTTGGATGCACAAGCGGCATCGCGTTCTGCCCGCGCTGCTTGGTGTTCACGCCAGCGTCGCACACAGCGCCACTGACGCCGCAGTTGCTCAAGCGGGCCTGTTCCCGGTTTGGCGGCGGCGATCATCTGCCCAGCAGCATCAGCGGGAGCCTTGATCCGACTAACCAGGCAGGAGAGGGCGGGGGTGACGGACTGCCCATGATTGAGCGTTGCTCGGGTGCATGGCGCAGGGATCAGAGTGCAGAGTGCAGAGTGCAGAGTGCATGGCACAGGGTTCAGAGTGCAGAGCGCAGTGGCAGTGGCAGTGGCAGAGCGCAGAGGCAGAGGCAGAGCGCAGAGGCAGAGGCAGAGCGCAGAGGCAGAGGCAGAGGCAGATCAGGGAGGTTTTTGCAGGCCATGAAAAAGCCGTCGCAGGGGCGACGGCTTGGGGTGTAGCACGAATCAGCGTTGAACAGCAGGTCAGCCCATTGCCGGCCAGTCGGAGTAACCGGTGGAGTCGCCGCCATACCAGTAAACCTTGGGCGCTTCAGCTAGCGGCGCTCCACTGGCCAGGCGATGGATCAGGTCAGGGTTGGCGATGAACGGCCGCCCGATGCTGAACAGGTCAGCATCCCCCGCCGCCAGCGTCTGTTCGGCCAGCGCCAGCGTGTACTGATTGTTGGCGATGTAAGCGCCGCTGAAACGCTGGCGCAGCTCGGCAAAGTTGACGCCACTGACCTCTTCGCGGCTCAGTTGCGTGACGCCCTCGATCTCATGGATGTACAGCAACCCCAGGTCAGACAACGCAGCTACATAGGCACCGAAGGTTTGCATGGTGTTGCTGTCCAGCGGCGTTTCGCCAGGGGTGGTAGTCACGGGCGAGATGCGGATGCCCACGCGCTTGGCGCCCCACACCTGGGTCACCGCCTTGACCACCTCCAGAGGAAAGCGCAGACGGTTTTCCAGCGAGCCGCCGTAACGATCGGTTCGCAGGTTAGTGCTGTCACGCACGAACTGCTCAAGCAGATAGTTGTTCGCCGAATGCACCTCGACCCCATCAAAACCGGCCAGCTTGGCGTTCTCGGCGGCGCGGCGATAGTCCTCGACGATCAGCGCAATTTCATCAGTTTCCAGCGCACGCGGCGTGACGAAATCCTTCATGCCCTCATGCACTCGAATCTGCCCGTAAGGCTTGATCGCCGACGGGGCGACGGGCAGGCCGCCGTCGTGCATGTCAGGGTGTGACATGCGTCCGGTGTGCCACAGCTGCAGGAAAATCTTGCCGTCCTCGCGGTGCACAGCCTCGGTCACACGTTTCCAGGCGGTAATTTGCGCCTCGGTCCAGATCCCGGGCGTGCGCGAGTAACCCCGGGCCTGAGCCGAAATGTTGGTGGCCTCGGTCACAATCAAGCCGGTGCTTGCACGCTGGGCGTAATACTCGGCGACGTAGTCGGGTTGAACGCCTTCATCATCCGCGCGACTGCGGGTCATCGGTGCCATTACGATACGGTTCTTCAGTTGCAGTCCGCCCAGTGTCACAGGCTGCAGGATCGGGCTTGCGAAACGATCATTCATGATTGCTTACTCACTTCAATTCAAGGGGATGTTGGCGGCGTTTCAGTCAATGCTCTTGGCCCACACGGCCTGTGCATTGGTGAATTCGCGCAAGCCGAAATGCGACAGCTCGCGCCCGTAGCCGCTCTTCTTCACGCCACCCACCGGAATACGTGCATTGGTTGCAGGGAAGCCATTGATGAAGACACCGCCGGTTTCCAGACGACGACTGATGCGCTGCGCCCGCGCCATGTCCTGGGTCCACAGGCTGCCGCCCAATCCGTAGTCACTGGTGTTGGCCAGGACAATGGCGTGTTCGGCGTTGTCTGCGACGGTGATTGCCGCCACGGGACCAAACGTCTCCTCATCGAATGCGGCCATGCCCGGCTGGACGTTGCCCAGCACCGTAGGCTCGTAGAAGTTGCCTGGGCCTTCGATCTTTTTGCCACCGAGCAGCAACGTCGCTCCGGCGGCGAGGGTGCGCTGGACCTGGCCATCGAGCTCGTCACGCAGATCGCCCCGTGCCATCGGGCCTACGTTGTTGGCGCGGTCCAGCGGATTGCCGACTTTCAGTTGTTTCACCGCCGCCACGAACTTGCGGGTGAATTCCTCGGCAATCGGTTGCTCGACAATGAAACGCTTGGCGGCCAGACAGACCTGACCGGCATTCTGGAAGCGCGCTTCAACCGCTGCTTTCACCGCCAGGTCGATATTGGCGTCGGCCAGCACGATAAAGGCGTCGGAGCCGCCCAGTTCCAGCAGGCTCTTTTTAAGCGCCTTGCCCGCAGTGGCGGCTACAGCCGAACCTGCGCGCATGCTGCCGGTCAGCGTCACTGCGGCGATGCGTGGGTCTTCGATCGTGCGTGCGACGGTGTCGTTGTCGGCGATCAGATTGACGAACAATCCTTTGGGAAAGCCCGCTGCCTCATAGGCATCCTGCAATGCGTAGGCCGAGCCCATGACATTCGGCGCATGCTTGAGCATGAAGCCGTTACCCGACAGCATGATCGGACCCGATGCGCGAATTACCTGCCACAGCGGGAAGTTCCAGGGCATCACCGCCAGAATGGTGCCGATCGGCAAGAAGGACACGTGAACCTCGTCGTCACCGTCTACGTTGACCGGTTCATCAGCCAGGATCGCCGGGCCGTTGTCGGCAATCCAGTCGAGAGTCGCTGCACACTTCTCCACTTCCGCAAACGCCGAGGCCAGGGTTTTGCCCATTTCTGCGGTAATCAGCGCAGCGAAGATTTCCGAGCGTGTGCGCAACGTGGCGGCCAGGCGACGATAGGCGGACACCCGCTCACGCATCGGCGTGGCACGCCACAGGCGGAAGGCAGCGGCGTTCACATCCAGCAGTTGCTCAACTTCACTTTGCGACTGAAACGGATAGGTTGCGATCAACTCGCCGGTGGCAGGGTTGCGCGAGGTAGCAACGCTTGGGACGGTCGAAGAGGCATTCAGGCTGGTCATCGGTTTCACCTTCTAGAGAGAGGCAGCGCCGTTTTGCGCTGCGATGACCGCCACTCTAGGCAAGCCCGACAGGGCCAGTAAGGCGTGTTGTTATCCTATGAGTCAGAGTCATAGGCAGAGTGGCGGGGTATGTAGGTGACCAGCGAAAGGTCCGGCCGCCCCTCCGGCGTCAGCGCCACATAGGTAAAGTCGATGTAGCCATTGACCGGGTGCAACATCCGCTTGCGCCCCTCATCGAAACCCTTCACCTCAGTATCCTGCCACCACTCCTTGAACTCAGGACTCTGGGACGACAGCTCCTCGATCAGGCTGTCGAACGGCGCCTTGTCCTGAGCCTGCGCGCGGGAAGCACGAAAGGCGCTGATCATCCCCCGCGCCATCTGCTCCCAATCCAGAATCACGGTTCGATAAGGGACATACAGAAACAGCAAGCGCAGCGTGTTGCGCTCGTGGGGCTGCAACGAACCGTAATCAACGAACATATCGGCAATAGCGTCGTTCCAGGCCAGAATGTCGAGCCGGGAGTTACGCACGTAAGCCGGAATCGGGTTGATCGCACGCACCAGCATCTCCAGCCCCGCGCTAACCCCGCCCCCGGTCTGCGCCGCCGGCGCTTCGAGCGCAGACAACGCAAACAGATGCGCAGACTCCACCCGGTCAAGCTTCAATACCTTGGAGATACGCCGCAACGCATCCGGCGAAGGCTGGATGTCGCGGCCTTGCTCAAGCCAGGTGTACCAACTGACGCTGACACCCGCCAACATCGCCACCTCCTCACGCCGCAGCCCCGGCGTACGCCGCGGTCCTTCGGGAAGCCCGAAGTCCTTCGGCTCGAGCCGCGCACGCCGGCTGGAAAGAAACTGACCGAACTCGCGCCGCTGTTCTAATGATGGTCTTTTGGTCATACATCACTCATTTTGGGGGCTTCGAGGTGCGGTGGGTTGATCTGTGATGAGATCCGGTTTTGCCGGGCGGAGCAATTAAATTAGCGCGTTTAGTAGTTGGTGATCTGGGATGCAGAATGATCAAGCCCCTGTAGGAGTGAGCTTGCTCGCGATCGCGGCGCACCAGCCGCCGCAGTCCTACCTCCATCGCGAGCATACCCTGCATCTTTTGGGCTCAGAGGTTGCCGCCGTCGTCACTCTATGTCTGATGACAGAAGCCAATATTCAAAATCGGACTACAATTCAGTACGTTTTGCGCGCAAAGCAGTTGTAGCGCCTCGGCGACACTTACCATCTCGGACATCCTTGGAGCGGAGCCGGGATCAACCTCTCCCTCCTGGCGAATCAACGGGAGGCGGTGAGCAATAAAGATGTCAGTGCTTCGAGAACAATCATTTTAACAGCGGAGGTTAGTGATGGTGATGGAAAGAGTGTTAGGCATCCTCAGGGGGGCGGCAGATAAATCCCTCCAGGTCGCAAACGAAACAGCTGCGGGTCCTTATACGGCGACAGAGGCCGATATCCGTAGCTGTTTCAAATTGCTGTTGGGGCGTTCTCCTTCACCCAAAGAATGGCACGGGCACCGACTCTCCGCAGGTCAACAGCTTCAAACAGTGGTTAATAAGTTTTTGAGTTCGGCAGAGTTCAAGTCGAGAGATACGTCATCCCTATCCATGGCAGATACAGCACACGAAATCATCGACCTCGATAATTTGTCAATTTGCATCAGCAGTGTCGATGAGGTGTGTGGACTGCTCAGAACTGCAAAAACTTACGAGCCAGGAGTAACGGCTGTCATTGAGCGTGTGCTGTCACCCGGGATGACGTTTGTGGATATCGGCGCCAATATTGGCTATTTTTCGGTGCTGGCGTCAAAAAAGGTGGCGAACACCGGCAAGGTATTCGCCATTGAACCTTATCCATACAATATTAAGTTAATTCAACAAAATATTGCGCTCAATCAATGTGATAACGTTGATGTATTGCCTTTCGCCTTATCCAAAACCAAGGGGTTCCTGAGCTATGACGACAGTGCTGGTAATAGCGGAAACGTCGGCGACTTGGACAGCAATTTCGCGAAGTTGTTGAAATCGACCATTGTCTACTGTATGCCTCTGGATGAGCTGATTGATTCTGCGACAAAAGTCGATCTTATCAAAATGGATATTGAAGGCGCTGAATACCTGGCGCTGCAGGGGATGCAGCGCATCATTAGCGAACATGCACCAATTATCATCAGTGAAATTTCAGACGAATTTCTCAAGCGTGTATCCAGCGTTTCGCTGTCTGAGTATCTGGCATTGTTGTTGGGCTGCGAAAAATACAGCATTGCGGTTATCAAAAGCCCCGAAGAAATCATTACCTGTGGCAGGGATATTCAAAAGGTCGTCGATATTTATACAGATTACGCGTCGATGTGCATGGATGTCGTGGTGTATACCGCTGATAAAAAAGACCTGCTCAGATTGAACTCATAGTCGGTCTCTCGAGCCACGGCGAATAGCGAAGATGATCCCGTTATCTTCGCCGTTGGTCGGTTTGAGAAGCCTCGTCAGCATCGTGCGAATGATCATGGGCTGATTCCCCAACCTCAAGAACACCGCTCCCTTGTAGGAGCGCGCTTGCCCGCGATTGCGACCAATCAGCCGCCGCAATCGCTCAAGCCCTACCTCAATCGTGAGCATTCCCCCGCACCTCACCCAACCCCGCAATAGACGCCTCGACCAACGCCTTAGCCGCCTCGATCTGATGCACCACCGCGCGGGCGAGGGGGCGAAATTCGGGAGTGGTGTTGTCAGCGGATTCGTAAGCGGTGGCTGCTGCGCAGTTGAGGTATTCGGATACGAGCACCAGCGCGTCCTCGACCAGAATGCCGGATTGCACGTTGAAGAGACTGCGGTTGCCGAAATTGACGCCGAAGGGGAGGGATTTGGTGACTGGGGTTTCGGGAGGGTGGGGCGTTGATCTGATCATTTTTGGGTTCCATCCAAGTGGAGCCATCACCCTCTGCTGTCAATCAGAAGGTGGCAGCCGTACGCGGGTTGACAGACCAGCAGAACCCACCTGGCGCACACGAATGTGCCCCACGTACAGCCGCCATGACACATCCAACGAATTGGTGTTAGCGAGCAGTGCGTGTGTGTTCTGTACGGCCTGTCAAAACCGGTCGCCGAATAGCGACGGATCGAAGCCTAAGCCCTGCCCCAGAGCACCGCAACGCGCCCCGGAGCATATCGGCAATTTTCAGACGCGTCCTACAGGATCTGGTTTGTTTTGTGGGGGGATGTGTCGGTTTTGGTGTTTTTTCACGCATGAAACGGAGGTGCCGATTAGATCTCCAGCCGCGACGAATGCGATGCGGCTGCTCAGTCTGTTGCCTTCGCGATTATGATTTGTGGCTCGTCACCGCTGGTGCCTGCCATCGTAAAACTGGCCCGAAAACCCAGCCGATCCAGCATGTCCATCATCGCATCAACGGTGAACTTCTCGATCTTGCCGTTCGCCAGCTCCGAAACCCGTAACTGAGTGACGTCCAGCCTGGCCGTCGCCTCACTCTGCTTCAGCCCAGCTTTTTTATGCAGTTGGTGATGAAAATCGACAGGTCCATTTTCAAATCCATTTTGCTGGCTGTGTCAGCATCGTGGGTGACGTGGAATGGGCTGTCGTGGAATTGGAGTGCCATGGGAGCACCTCTGTGGGATAAGCGAATTATCTAAAATTTACGATAAAAAGAGTGCAGGGGGCGGGTTGGGATAGTCAATCGGAGATGGTCCGCTATGGGAGTACGAGCTTTTTTCGGTCTGCGCCGATGGCAGAAGGCAGAGGCGCCGGATGCTTCGGTAGAACTGGTGCGTGTGGTAAATGTGGCGTGGTCGCAGTCTTACCAATAGCTCAACAACAAAAAAGGCCCACCTTTCGGTGAGCCTCTCTCGCTGAATCATGGTGCGGCACCAAGAGTCGAAAATGTTTATAACTACTTGATTTATAGATATTTTATCTTCAAAAGCATGGGGCGCTATCTCTAAAAGTATCCTTTCATACCTAGCCCGAGCTTTCATACATGCAAGAAAAGCTTAACTAAGGGGCGGTTACCCTCAACACACGACAGCCTCTCGCGCCTTCATTATTGGGGCACGGCAAGCAGCAAGGGACTCAAAGATGCAGTTGGTACAATCCACAGCAGTCGTCATCTCCAACTGAGCGCGTTCTGCCTACCGCGCTTCGCATCCGACGCACTGAGAACGCTACGCTAACCTAGGAGTGCTATTTTGTAGCGATTTTTCACCAATTGTGCCCATAATTCGCAATCATCAAAACACGAGAATGGATATGTCTCCCAAGGTTTTTGTAAGTCACGCGAGTGAGGATAAGGATCGGTTCGTGTTGGACTTTGCGAAGCAGCTCAGAGCCCATGGGGTTGATGCATGGCTCGATAAGTGGGAGATGCTGCCTGGCGACAGCCTTGTTACAAAAATATTTGACGAGGGGATCAAAGATGCTCAGGCAGTAATTGTAGTTCTCTCAAAAAATAGCGTTAGTAAACCTTGGGTTAAGTCTGAACTCGATGCTGCTTGTGTAAAGCGAATCAGTACTGGGAGTAAGTTGATTCCGGTCGTAATTGACGATTGCGAAGTTCCTGAAGCGTTAAAGTCAACACTTTGGGAGAGTATTGAAGATACTGCATCCTATCAATCAAGTCTTGAGCGCATTATTGCTTCAATCTTTGGTGTTTCAGACAAGCCAGCTTTGGGTAAGCCACCAGCATACGTGGGCAGCTTCGGTGTAAGTGTCGCTGGGCATAATAACGTGGACAGCTTGGTGTGCAAGCTTGCATGTGACTTCGCGATAAACACAGGCTCGAGACACATAGACATTTCAGCATTTTGCGAGGATGGCGAGTTGGTTATGCCTGAGCACCAGCTTAGAGACTCCATTGAGGTTCTTGGTGAACACGGCACGTTTGAGCTTCAGCATTTTATTGGAGGCGAAATGCCATCCATAGTGCTCACTGATTCAGGATTTGAATTGTATGCTCGTGAGCATGTGAATAATTATGACGCTGCTTTTAGCTCAGTTGTTTCCGCGATTGTGAACAATGGTTGCACGAGTTTTTCACAAATTAAACAGTGTCTTGACTTGACCCCGTTTCTGATTGAGCACTGCCTGAGAGTTCTTGCGGGGGGGCGAAAAATTTCCGTCATCTGGTTTATCGGTGGAGACTGCGCGATCAGTAATGTCTCGCCTTCATTGCGTAGAACCTTGCAATAGCAATAATTAGTTACGATTCGGAGGCAGCCATTTTGAAAATGGCTGCTTTCACCTAGAAGAGGGTGCTAAGGCTTAAGCGAATGCCAGTGATGGTGTCGTCCTTAAGTTTCTTATATTCCGTTTCTTACTGACTTAATATCAAGAAGGTTAATGCTGGCCATTTTGTCTTTGTGAACGATGATGGTAAGTTTTGCCGGGTATTTGAAGCGCATCTCACTAATTCGAAAAGTCCACAGCATTATTTTCAGAAGATCTTCGTCCGTGATATTTTTATGCTCTTTTATTCTGGTGATTCCCGAGCCGAACACTGGCGTGGACACGCTTTGTTGGGCGTAGACCTTATTGATTCTATCCCAGAAATTAATTAAAAACTCTAAGTATTCTGGCATGGTCAAAACCGCACGATTGTTCTTATCGAATTTTGAAAAGGCGGCGAGAATAAAATCATCATATACACATAGAGTACCTATATTGTAGCGTTGCTTCTTGCCCTCCGCTCGCGCATCATTGCGTTCGGCAACCTCATCCGCATCAAATGCATAGTTCTCGATGTGTTGGTCGAGTTTTGCTAACGTTGCAGGTAAGTGGTGATTTATGAATACACCATTTAAAGAATGTGCAGAGATTATTTTGTCGTCAACCACTGTGTCAAAATATTCATTAAAAGCAATTACCTTAAGTCCGCGCTCCGAAAAAATATCGCCGCTTTTTATTGTTACTTTGCTTCCTTCAATGTCAAGTTCAACTGAATTTAGCTTGTTTGCGCGCTGCCACTGGATTATGTATAAAATAATTAGGGCTAAAACAAAAATACATCCTGCAACAGCTTTTTTGTCAGAAGGGATCTCTACGAAAATCAAGAAAAGTGAGAAGACAGTACTCACCGTTGAAATTCTTTCTTTAAAATCCTTTACCAATTGCCGATCAAAAAGATTTACTTTTTTCACAATGCTCTCCTAAACAGTCGCTAATTTATCTCAGTCATCATTCTTCATAGCGATAGATGCTAGGTTTGCATTTTGTTGAGAGCGAGAAATTAGAGTTGTTTAAAGCCTTTGTGATTGCTTCTTTTTGCAATGGAATGTGAAGTGTTGGCACTCCGTCCATCAGTCTCTTGAATGTTGGAAGCTTGCTCCAAAGATCTTTTACCTCTTTTTTTAAACTTCCATTGCTCAAGAGCAGATCAAATCCAGGATATGCGACTATCACCGGCAGTCCTTGGTTGCTGATACCATACTCGATTTCTTCCCTAAGCGCTTTAGACTCAATAGTTGAGTTGCTTAGAAATAGAATGATGTTTTTCGAAACCTGTAGGCGCTGGCGCAGTCTAGGCTTCAAAGTAGCTTCCCAGTCACTGCCGTCCCTGACGCTATAGGTTTTGGCATGCGAGTCGTTGAAAGGGAAGGCTGAGTCTTTACCCCTCCAGGCACGCAACATGTTGTAGTAAACAAAGTCGGGAGTGGCGTGAGCTTTAAGTGAGCTTTCGTTGAACGGCTCTGCAACATAGAACGCGCAGTAATTTCCATTTCGGTTCATCGTCATTCATCCAGGTTGAAAGGGTGGAAATCACAATATAGCTCCTTTCGTAGGCGGAAACACCTAGTAAGGAGACGATTTTTGGCCACCCTTAGCTTCCCTGTAGGTCCTCATTTTGCTTGGCGATAGTGTCATCGCTGGGTCTATTGCTGTCGTCCGTAGCTATCCAAACCTGAATCTCACTCAGAGTTTGAAAACCCATGATTTTGCTAAACGACGAGTCAGCAGGCGTACAGTTAGTAAATAGTAATACCGTGTCGCCTCACTACGCCGAACTAGCCGATGATCGAGAAACCACGCAACATGCTTTCTCTGCCAAGTCCATGGCGTCAGCCGCTGCCAGCGTTCTGCAATCTCTGCTTGGATAATTTTGGACTGGCGCAAATGACGTTCCCGCGTCGCGTGTGACCCGATCAATACCCCAGCTAAAAATGTCTCCATATCGAATGGCTTAGCCATGGCTACCCCCAATGTAGGCGGCGACCACGTCGATTCGACCGTGCCCCAGCTCATAGCTGATTTGCCTCAGAGCCTCAAAATGAAGGCGCCGATCTATCCGAGAGCAATCACCTCCGTTGATAGGTGAGCGGTGATGGGTGATCCGTTCATATCTTTCACATGCGAACGCTGCTCGTAACTCGTGGGGGCCTTTAAGATTCTGTGCATGAAGGATGTACCGCGCCGGGCGGACGACTTCCTGCAACACGCTCAAGTAGCTTTCATTTGGCGCAATTAAGTTGCGGCTACCCAGAGGCGACACCTGCTCCGCCAATGCGAGCGCATCAAGTACATAGTCGTCAACCGTAATCCAACGTGGCGCCGAGGTACCGGAGCGGCCACCTTTCGTACCGTCTTGGATATTGATCTTGTCGAAGTTCTTAGCTTCACGGTTCAGCCGAGGCAGGTCAGCCAGTATGGCCTCACGCAAGCGCATGCCGGTGGCTCGCGCCAATAGAACAATCGCAGCGGCTCGTAGCTGATGATGGCCGCAAAGCGTATCGACGATCTGCTTAATCTGATCGCGGTCTTGTCCCTGCGGCACGGAGTGACGAACCCCGGTGCGCTGCATAGCCAAAGCCTTGCTCGGGCTGAGTAATTTCACATGCTGATCACCGCGCAGCGCTGCCATGGTCCTGTTAACACTGGATAGGCGGTTTTGTGCGGTGCTGATGGCGAGGTCACCGCGCCTAACCACGTCACGCAGATACGCCGCGTAGTCGGCCAATACCTTTCGATCAATCTGCCGCGCATCATTGATACCGGGCCCCTGTTCGGAGCGGCACCACTTTACGAAAGCCAACCACCGGTCACAGTGCGCTTTGACCGTTCCGTAATGGCCACCGCCGAACATGTCTTTCAGTGCCTGGGGTCCTGCGTAACTCAATTGCTTGCCGTAGCCGAAATTACGACCATCGCGTCTACCCACCAATGCCATACCGGTCACCTCATCTCTTGCTCTCCAGTCCTTGCCCCACGTCATCCCGCCAAGAATGTTGAGTGTTATCAGGGATCAAGGCCCCTGCGACCTGTGGGCATGTCCACTAATGCGGGACTGGCGGCTCTTTACGTCCGGGAGCAAGGGCATCTCATGATCTGGCCCCCTGAGCACCGTTACCGGTGGGCGGGTGGAGGCTGCATTGGCTGACGAGACCAGTGCCGCGAGATCCTGAGCCATGTGTAAGCAGCAGTGCGATGACCGGGGCGTGCCTGACTGTCAGTCAGGTGCAGTCCATTCGTTGGTCTGCGGCACTATCATCTACAAGGCTGTTGCTGGTGACATCGGCGTTTGTCACGCCGATTTTCACGAGGGGGTCCGCAAAGCTCTGTCTGATCAGGGCTGCTGCGGCGTCAGGAGGCTGTTTAAATTGAAGAGGCGGGCGGCATAGAGGCGATATCCACGACTTTTGAGATGGCTGTGAGGGTTACTGGGTATTTGTCACGTTGGGGATGGGCCATGATCTTTGATAACTTGTTCTAGCAACGCCACGTTAACTGCGCTTTTTTAGTTCCCTGACGCGCTTGATCACGTATTGTTCGAACAGCGGATGCTTCACGACTTTCTCGTATCGCTCGTAATTGGCAAACGCCCGAAAAACTGCACCGCAGATGTCCTGCTCGCTGCGGGTACGGTTTTTGTTGCAAGCGCCGGCCAGGATCGCGCTGATGCTCTGCAGGTTTTCCTGCATTGCAGTTTCGTCGAGGATTTCCTTGTAGATGGCTCGCCAGGGGCGTGGATCTACCTCTGCGATTTCGCGGCCTATGAAGCACCAACTGATGAAGCGCTGCCCATCGATTTCGAATTCTTCATATCGGTTGTCCGCCACGAAGCTTTCGCGGCCCACCAAGGTTCCTTTTTGCGGAAGTGATGGGGCTGACGGGGATCGCTGTCCGCTTAGCAGGTGGGAGTTGTGGTCGACCTGAACACAGATGACTGGGCTGGGCAATGCCCTGAACAGCTTGTATTGAGTTGCCTCTCTGGAGGTGCCTGCAATTTTCTGGACTGTACGGAAATAGGCTTCGACATTGCCTGCGGTTTCGAACTGCTCGGTCAGCCAGTCTGAGGGCATCAGGAGTTCGGCGGCAAAACGATTGGCTTCTGATTCCATCTGCATGTACGCCGCATCCGCATGGTGCGGATTGAGGTGGGAAATGATGGTGCCTGTGTGCCAAGGAATAACGATGTGACCGAGTTCATGGGCCAACGTGAACTTTCGGCGAGTCGTAGGGGCTGATGCGTTTACAAGTATTCGAGGTCTTTGAGCACTACCAATGCCAATGGTGATGCCGTCCACATCGTAAGGGAGATTAAGATATTCAAGCTCTCCATATTCGGTAGCGAGAGCATCGAGATCAAAGGGCGGAAGCAAGTTACGAATGGCGAGCACTCGGCGCGCCATTTTTTCTTCAGGGGCCATCAGATCTTGCCGACGCTACGTAGCCAGGCTTCCACCTTGCTTGCCTCGGCGACAGAGCCCGCGCGAGCGGCCATCGCGTACCTGTCTTGTGTTAGCTCATGGTCAAGCGAGGTGCCTCGCTTTCTGGCTGTAAGCATGAACGGAAGCACCGAGGGCGTCGTTGCCCACAGTTGGTATTCTTCCCAGCTCATGCCGAGATATTCGTGCAGTTCCATATCTGCACCGTCGCGTCCTTCGTGCCAGTCTTCGACAAACCGTTCGATTTCCTCTTCCAGCACGCTGCCTTCCAGGCATAGCTCGACAAAACTCATGTGAACCTCTCAGTTCGGCTTGATCCGTCGCCCGCGGACCGGGGGCTTCAGGGCAATGCCAGTGTCAGGACAGACCGAGCCCAAATGAAAGCCGCGTCTATCGAAGACCTCAAATTCCCCGTGGAGCGAGTCCCAAGAGTAGTATCGCTGGGCTACGGGATCAAAGTAGTACTTGCGGCCTCCGTCAACAAACGCGACGTTCATGCCGCTGACTATTGAGGGATTTGGCCTGGGTTTGCCGCCCATCTGAACTTCCTTTTCCCGCCTGGATTCTGCTTCAGTACCGTGAAGCGCAGCACTATATCGCAAGGGCATGGTGTTGGACGGCCCGTCTCGGCTTCACTCCCTGTCAGGCATTTCTGAAAAGGTTGAAGGGCGTTTCGCACGCACAAACAAAAAAGGCCCACCTTTCGGTGAGCCTCTCTCGCTGAATCATGGTGCCGGCACCAGGAGTCGAACCCGGGACCTACTGATTACAAGTCAGTTGCTCTACCAACTGAGCTATACCGGCGTTGTGGGCGCTGATTATAGGGATTTGAGCTGGCGAGTAAAGCCCTAATTTCGCTTTTTTTCGGCAGTCTTATGACGGATCGCGATTACCGTTATTCACAACTGATCCATCGGGCGGGGCATGGGCGGTTGATTTGTGGAAGCGTTCTCATTTGTTCGCAAGCTACTGTTTTTGCGCAAATTTAACAGTTGTTTAAAAAATGACCGATTTGTTAAAACGTTTGCGAGGCAGGGTTTGTCTGTGTTGGCGGGAATTCCATCAACAGAGTTATCCACAGGTAGAGACACGGTTTGTGACTCAGTTTCGTTCCGCCAGGATGAGCAGATTTCGTGGTGTGAGCAGGCTGTCGCAGAAGGTGCCGATTCGGACTGTGTAGTCACGTTGTTGCAGGTACAGGGCGCGGTCGAGGATGAGCCATAGCTCGAGCGGGCGGCGGAAGAGGTTGCGCAGCAGTTCGAGGTTGCGCACTTGGGCCAGGCGTTGCCATCCGGCGGCTTCCAGGGCTGGCCAGTCTTGTGGGCCGGGTGGGGGCAGGTGTTTGAGTTCGGCGAGGTCTGTGCAGTAGTCGGCGAAGGGTTTGTCGAGCCAGGCGCAGGGCAGCGATGGGGTGGGCAGGTAGTCGTCTACGCCGCGCAGTTGGCGTTGCAGCAGGTCGAACCCCAGGCGGCGGGCCATGGAGGTGTCGCGCTGGCGGCGGACGCGGGCGCCGGCGGTGACGGTTTCGCTGAGTGGCAGGGCGAGGTCGTCGAGGCTGAGGTGCAATTCGGAGGCCTGACCGGCTGTGGACAGTGGCTGGTAGTGGTCGCTGGCGATGCGGTTGTAGCAGCAGGGGGCGATGGCCATGTGTTGGCAGTGGGCGTCGCTGGCCAGTTGCATGAGGCGCACGTGGAGGTCGCCGCAGGCGTGGAGGGCGACGGGGGTGTGCTGTGCGGTCAGGCGGGTGGCGGCCTCGATGGCCATGACGTCCTGGTGCAGGTGTTGGGCGTTGATGCCGAGTTTGTCGCTGAGCTGGCGGCCGGCTTCGACCAGGTGGGGGTCGTATTCGAGGCAGGTCAGGGCCTGGCCGTCGTGGGCGAGGCGGCGGCCGAGGTGGCCTTTGCCGGAGCACCAGTCGAGCCAGTGGCTTGGGCTGTGGTTAAAGGTCAGGCGGCTGGCGAAGGCTTCGATCTGTTGCCATTTGCGGCCGGGGACGTCGACGCTCATACGTGGGGAAACGTGGGTCAGTGCGGCGTGGGGCAGTGGGTCGATCTGGCTCAGGGTTCTGGATTGTTGCGCGAGCCGGGCGAAGGGCTCGGGGGCGTCGAGGTCTTCGGGGTGGTTGTGGGCGGCTTCGGCTTGTTCGAGGGTGCGGTTGCGCAGCCAGGTGGACAGTGCGGGGTGGAGTGTTTCCCACGGCAGTTGGCGATGGGTGAAGGGGCGTGGACGCCACAGGTGCTGGTGCGCGAGCAGGAAGGCGTCGAGCGCGTGGAAGCGGGGGAGCAGGTCTGTGGGGTGCATGGCGGGGGGCGGTGGTGTTGGGGGTGTTGGGGGAGTTTATAGGTATTGAAGGGGCTGGTGTGTTGGGTTGGCAGGTTTTGCTGCTGCGTTGCGGCAGATTCGCTAGCAAGCCGGCTCCCACGCCCTTTGGGCAGAATTAACAGCGGATGTAGTTGAGTCAGGTGGCGGATTCTGTGGGAGCGAATTTATTCGCGAAAAATGCATCAGGCGACCGAGATGTGTCGCCTGATCCGGCCCTTCGCGAATGAATTCGCTCCCACAGGGCTATGAGTCCGCTGTGGGCTTATCGCCCTTGCAGCGCGTTCACCCGCAGTTTGCGTTCCAGCAGTTTGAAGGCTTGCACCAGCACGAAGGAGATCGTGAGGTAGATCAGGCCGGCCAGGAAGAAGCTTTGCTCGGGCATGTAGGTGCGGGCGTTGATGGTGCGGGCCATGCCGGTGATGTCGAGCAGGGTGACGGTGCTGGCCAGGGCGCTGGCCTTGAGCATCAGGATGACTTCATTGCTGTACGCCGGCAGGCCGATGCGGGCGGCGCGGGGCAGGATGATGTATGTCATTGCCTTCGCTCGGGACATGCCCAGCGCGCGGGCTGCTTCGACTTCGCCCACTGGCACGGCCTGGATGGCGCCGCGCAGGATCTCGGCGATGTAGGCGGTGGTGTGCAGGGTCATGGTCAGTGCCGCGCAGAAGAATGGGTCGCGCAGGTAAGGCCACAGCGGGCCTTGGGTGATGACGTCGAACTGCGCCAGCCCGTAGTACACCAGGAACAACTGCACCAGCAGCGGTGTGCCGCGAAAGAAGAAGATGTAGGCGTATGGCAGCGCGCGCACGTAGCTGTTACGGGATGCGCGGGCGATGCCCATGGGGATCGCCAGGATCAGCCCGGCAACCACGGCGATGGCCACCAGCTCCAGCGTCAGGGTTGCACCTTGCAGCAGCTTGGGCATCCATTTGAGGGTGAATTCCCAGGTCATGATGCGCTCCTCGCGAACCCTACCGATGCACGACGCTCCAGCCATGCCAGGCCGACCATCGACAGTGCGGTCATGGTCAGGTACATCAAGGCCGCGACCATATAGAAGGTGAATGGCTCTTTGGTGCCGGTCACGGCGATCTGCGCGTGGCGCATGACTTCTTCAAGGCCGATCACCGACACCAGCGCGGTGTCTTTCATCAGGATCATGAACAGGTTGCCCAGCCCCGGCAGCGCGATGCGCCACATCTGAGGCATCACCAGTTTGATGAAGATGCGCGGGCGCGACAGGCCCAGCGCCAGCCCGGCTTCACGGTGGCCCTTGGGGATCGACAGCATGGCGCCGCGAAACACTTCAGTGGCATACGCGCCGAAGCACAGGCCCAGGGCTATGACGCCTGCGGCAAAGGCGCTGAGCGACAGGTTGGGCATGCCGAACCAGTGGCCAATGGCACGCATGGCGTTGACGGTGCCGAAGTAAATCAGCAACACCCAGAGCAGTTCAGGGATACCGCGCACCAACGTCGAGTAGCTGCCGCCGAGCCATTGCAGGGCACGATGGGACGAGGCTTTCGCCAGCGCGCCGAGCAGGCCGAGCACCAGCCCCAGGCACAGCGCCGACAGCGCAAGTTGAATGGTCATCAGCATGCCAGCCGCCAGGGCCGGGCCGAATCCGTGGAGATCGAGGTTCATAACGCTTCTTGGCAGGAGAACCCGCGCCGCGGCTCACTCAGGAATCGCGGCGCAGGTCGGGCGAATCAGAGGATGCTGAACGGGAAGTACTTGTCGTTGATCTTCTTGTAGGTGCCGTCGGCGATGATTTCTTTCAATGCGGTATTCAGTTTCTCGCGCAGCGGATCATCCTTGCGCACGGCGATGCCGATCTTGTCGTCGCCCGGCAGGGGCTCGCCCTTGAACTCGAAGGTCTCGCCTTCTTTGCTTTTCAGCCACTCGTAGCTTGCGTACTTGTCACCCAGCAGGGCGTCGAGGCGGCCCGAGGACAGGTCCAGGAAGGCGTTTTCCTGGGAGTCGTAGAGCTTGACGGTGACGTCGTCACCCCAGTTGTCTTCCAGCCAGGTGCCCGACAGGGTTGCGCGCTGGGCACCGATGATCTTGCCCTTGAGCGCTTCCTTGATGGCGTCGTTATTGGCGCCCAGGTTGGTCGACTTCGGTGCGATGAACTGCAGCTTGTTGGAGTAGTACGGGTTGGTGAAGTCCACCGCCTGCTTGCGCTCTTCGGTGATCGACATCGAGGAGATCAGGAAGTCGAATTTCTGCGCGTTCAGGGCCGGGATGATGCCGTCCCAGTCGGAGGTGACGACTTCGCAGGTGACTTTCATCTTGGCGCACAGGGCGTTGCCGATTTCGACGTCGAAGCCCACGACCTGGCCGCTGGCGTCCTTGTTGTTGAACGGCGGGTAGGCGCCTTCGATGCCCATTTTCAGGGTCTCTGCAGCAAAAGCATTGCCAGCCACGGCCAGGGTGGCGACGGCGGCCAGCAGGAAGTGTTTCAGGGTCTGCATCGATGTTGCTCCGTTAGCGATTGCTGGACATGAATTGTTTGCAGCGCGCCGATTGCGGGTCGTCGAAGACCTGTTGCGGCGATCCTTGTTCTTCTACCAGCCCTTGGTGCAGGAAGACCACTTCGCTGGACACCTGCCGGGCAAAATTCATTTCGTGGGTGACCATCAGCATGGTACGGCCTTCTTCGGCCAGGCCGCGGATCACGTTAAGCACTTCCTGCACCATCTCAGGGTCGAGCGCGGAAGTCGGCTCGTCGAAGAGGATAACCTTGGGCCGCATCGCCAAGGTGCGGGCAATTGCTGCGCGTTGTTGCTGGCCGCCCGAGAGCTGGTTCGGGTAGGCGTGGCGTTTGTCTGCGATGCCGACCTTGGCCAGCAGCGCCTCGGCGCATTCGATGGCTTCTGCCTTGCTCTGGCCCAGCACGCGGCGTGGCGCCTCGATGATGTTGTCGAGCACGGTCATGTGCGGCCACAGGTTGAAATTCTGAAAGACGAAACCGATCTCGCTGCGCAGGCGATTGATCTGACGGTTGTCGGCGGCGATCAGTTCACCCTTGCGAGTGGCTTTGAGTTTCAAGGACTCGCCCGCGATGAGGATTTCACCTTTGTGCGGGTTTTCCAGCAGGTTGATGCAGCGCAGCAGCGTGGATTTGCCGGAGCCGGATGAGCCCAGAATCGAAATCACGTCGCCATCGCGCGCGCTCAGCGAAATGCCCTTGAGCACCTCCAGTTCGCCGTAGCGCTTATGCAGATCGCGGATTTCCAGGGCGGGCGTGGCCTCAGCCATTAAGGGACCTCATGTGTTCGATGTACTTGCCGCGCACGACAAACGGGCTCGCCCTGCGCGAAAAGGGCGCGATGTTGCCAGCTTTACCCGCCGTGGGAAAGGGTATTTCGGCCAACGGCGCGATCAGCGGAAGAATCTGTGCGCCGAATTGGTGCTTTCTGTCGGGTGATGTGTATTTTCGGTGCGGTCGTTCGTCTTCCTCCTGTTGCGCTCGGTAACATGTCCTACAGAAATGGCGAAATGCTAGCGTGTTCAGGTACTTACCCAATGCCTCTGGAACGGGCATATCCGGGGGCGACGTCGCTGATGAAATATTTTGGCGTAAATCTTGCGTAAAAAATAAATAACAGGGCTGTTGTGATCTTTTTACGAACGATCACAGCCGGTCCTGATCCGTATAAAAATTCTTAAAGGTTGCTTCCATGAGCAGTACCCCTAACTCTTCGGGCCTCGACCAGGGGCTCAAATCGCGGCACATCACCATGCTCTCCATTGCGGGTGTGATCGGTGCCGGTCTTTTCGTGGGTTCCGGCCATGCCATCGCGGAAGCGGGCCCGGCTGTTCTGTTGGCTTACGCCGCCGCCGGTACGTTGGTGGTACTGGTGATGCGCATGCTGGCCGAGATGGCGATCGCTTCGCCTGATACCGGCTCGTTCTCCACTTACGCCGACCGCGCCATCGGTCACTGGGCCGGTTTCACCATCGGCTGGCTGTACTGGTGGTTCTGGGTGCTGGTTATTCCGCTGGAGGCCAACGCCGCCGCGACCATCCTGCACGCTTGGTTCCCGAACGTGGCGATCTGGGTCTTCACCCTGGTGATTACCTTGCTGCTGACCGCTACCAACCTGTTCAGCGTGAAGAACTACGGCGAGTTCGAGTTCTGGTTCGCGCTGATCAAGGTGCTGGCGATCATCGGCTTTGTGATTCTGGGCGTGGCAGCAGTGTTCGGCCTGCTGCCCAACAGCCAGGTCAGCGGCGTGAGCCACCTGTTCGACACCAACGGTTTCCTGCCTAACGGCATGGGTGCGGTGCTGGCAGCGATGCTGACCACCATGTTCTCGTTCATGGGCACCGAGATCGTGACCATCGCTGCGGCGGAATCGAAGAACCCGAGCGAGCAAATCACCAAGGCCACCAATTCTGTGATCTGGCGGATCTGCCTGTTCTACCTGGTCTCGATCTTCCTGGTCGTGGCGCTGGTGCCTTGGAATGACAGCCGCCTGGCTCAGGTCGGTTCCTACCAGACCGTGCTCGACCTGATGGGCATCCCCAACGCTAAGCTGATCGTCGACATCGTGGTTTTGGTCGCGGTCACCAGCTGCCTGAACTCGGCGCTGTACACCGCTTCGCGCATGCTCTTCTCTCTGGGCAAGCGCGGCGATGCGCCAGCTGCTTCCCAGCGCACCAGCAAGGCCGGTACGCCGTACTGGGCGGTCATCCTGTCCACTGCAGCGGCCTTCGCTGCCGTGTTCGCCAACTACGTCGCACCGGCTGCCGTGTTTGACTTCCTGCTGGCCAGCTCCGGCGCCATCGCGTTGCTGGTGTACCTGGTGATCGCCGTCTCGCAACTGCGCATGCGCCGCAAGCGCGAAGCCGAAGGCCAGACCATCGCCTTCCGCATGTGGCTGTTCCCGGTCCTGACATGGGCGGTGATCGTGTTCATCGTTGCGGTGCTGTCCATCATGCTGTTCCAGGACGCCCACCGCATGGAAATCATCGCCACGGGCCTGCTGAGCATCATGGTCGTGGCCGCCGGCCTGATCGTCTCGAGCCGCCGCAAGGCCGTGAAGGCCGGGAAGGTTGTGCTGAATTGATGGGAGGTTGAGCCCGCAGCGTGTTGCGGGCTCGAATCAACCTCTGTAGGAGCGCGCTTGCCCGCGACGGCGGTGTTTCAGACATGTAATTAGCGTCTGACACAACCCGGTCGCGGGCAAGCGCGCTCCTACAGTTCGATGTCAACGTCCGGTCATGCGTCCCAGCACCGACCGCCCCCGCACCTGATGCAGCACCACTGCCGCCAGATGCAGCGCCACCAACCCCGCCAGAATCGCGCACAGCACGTGATGCAGTTCATGTAGCTGCAAGAGCGCAATCTTCGAGTGAATCAGCTGAGGCAGCGGCACAAGCGCCACCAGCGTGACCGGGTGGCTCATCATCAGCACGCCCGTAATCAATACCCCTGAAACCGCAGCGTAAATCGCCTTGTGGGCCGCTGAAGCGAGGCGTTCCTGTGTCGTGCTGTTCGAATGCGTTGGACGAGCCTTGATGGCCAGCCACAGGCGCCAGGCGAAGAAGGGGATGAACAGGCTGGTGATCTGCGGATTGAACGCCTCGACCCATTGGCGAAACGGATCGTTGGGTTCAAGCACCACCACGCCAAACCCGCTGAAAGTCGCCCAGAGGATGATTGCAGCGGACAGCCAGTGCAGCGCGATTCGGGGTTTGGAGTAGCGGCTCGCTTCATCCGGCTGGGACGAAGGGGAGTGGGGATCTGTCAAAACGGTAGCCTTAGTGAGAAGGAATTGCATTCTCGTAGTGGCGCAAAGCTACCGTCTTGATGCGGGTCATGTAAATCAAAAATCTGTCAGAAGCGACGGTTCGTGTCCCGCGCGTTCTTTTTCTCAAGGATCTGCGAGGCCTCGCCATAGGCTTTCTGGAAGGCGTCGCTGCCAATCCATTCCACGGCTGTGTCTTCGTCTTCGTCGTGGAAGATCCCGCGATAGGTAATCAGCAGCCCCATCATGAAGTCGGTGGCCGGCTCTTCGTCTTCCTCGGCGATGACCAGTTCCAGCACCGGGTATTGCAGGAACACCACGCACATCGCCAACAGGCTTACAGCCTCGCCTTTTTTCATGGCCTCGAACAGGTCGTCGAAGTCGGCAGGGTCGAAGCCGTTCTCTTCGATGTCCTTGAAGTCGAAGGTCGAGAGGTCGATGGCCACGTCGTCGAACGGCTCATCGACAAAGGCGTGATTCAGCACCGGGTGGACCGTGCTTGGCTTGCCCTTGCCCGAACGGTTTTGCTTGGCCTTGGCTTTGGCCCGCTGGGCGCGCTTTTGCTGTTTGTCTGGGGAGGCCATGACGGCAGTTCCTTGTCTGGTGCAGCCATTTTCATGGCCCGGGGTTATCGGGCGCATATTGTATTCACTTTCTTCCTGGATAGAGACAGTGATCGGGGTCCAGCCAGACCACAAAGAACACGTGATCTACAAAAAAGCCATGGATGCGTCCGTGGAGATTGGCGCTCACGGCAAACTGAAAGGGGGTGCTGCCGCGTAGTTGTTCGTTCAGGTGGGCAAAGCCCGCTGGCTCTGACGTGTTCTCCCAGTCGATGGGATGGGCGCGCATTCCGGGGGAGCGGTCAGCGTGAAACTCCTGCACGGTAAAGCTGCTCAATGCGCTGAGGCGTGCGATGACTTTGCAGAAGTACGCCGGATCGCGTCGGGAATAGTGAAATTTCCCGTGGGCCTGATCGACATGCCGAAATGAAAAGCTGATTCGCTGCGTGCCCTGAGGGATGCCGGCGCGAATCGGAGAGTCCGGCTTGGGTAGGCGTCCTGCCCTCATCACTGCTCCTTAGTGTTCGGTGCGCGACATCTCGGTGTAAAAGGCGCAGGTCAGAGCCTTGTCGATAGGTGCAGTGCAGCTGGCATCAAGGGGGAGATTGCCTCTTGCAGTCTTCCAGGGCGTTTCCTGGTGAGTCAGTTGCTCCAGCTCGTATGCGGAAAACCCGCCGAACACCCGATAGACATCGTTCAGAAAGGCTTGCACCTGTGCTGGGAGGTCCGGTTTTTCGGCGTCACAGGGTATGGGGTTCCACTTGTGCACGCTGAACCGGACATAGGTATCCCGATGAACCGGCCCGTGCACCCATGCCTCGAAGGGCGCACCTATCAGCTCTTCGCCCTCATGCATGACCATGTGCCACGCGTCTGCGTAGAACATCAGCTTCTGCAGTTTGAGGGGTGTCAGCAGATCGCCATGCTCTTTGGCAAACCACAAAAGGTAGTCTGCGACTCCATTTGCTGTGCTGGCAGCCATGAATAGCTTCCTTGGTTGGGACGGCTCGACGTTAGGTTCTGCTTGCATCTGATGTCAATTGATCCTGGTTCGGATTTGAAGGCCCGAGAGCCGGGGGGCATGGCTGGACTATAGGCCAGATGGCCGTGGGCAGGATCGTTTCGCGGGGTGGGCTGAGAAATTCAGACAGGTCTGACGGCAGTGATGGAAGTGGTAACGGCTCCAGCCCAGAACTTCCTACAAAATTCAGTTCAGAGGGCCCGCTCTGGCATCGGTGGATTGATTGCCGAATCGCGCCCAATAAAAAACCCCTGAATCTTTCGATGCAGGGGTTTTTCGGTATTTGGTGCCCAGAGACGGAATCGAACCGCCGACACGGGGATTTTCAATCCCCTGCTCTACCGACTGAGCTATCTGGGCAACGGGGCGCATTAAACGTGTTTTTCAGGAGGTCGTCAAGAAAGTTTTTGAAAAAAAATCGAATTATTTCCTTCGCTTACGTTTGACGCCTTCTGAACGGGGTCATTCGGACGGTGGAACGTAGCCTTCGGCCTTGGCGTATTCCTCGCCGGAGAGGTATTTGTCCATCTCGGTCTGGAGGAACTTGCGGTCCTCGGCGTTCATCATGTTCAGGCGACGCTCGTTGATGAGCAGGGTCTGGTGTTTCTGCCAGTCGGCCCAGGCTTTCTGCGAGACGTGGTTGTAGATGTCTTCGCCCTTGGCGCCCGGATAGGGTGGGCGCTCAAGGCCTGGCAGTTCTTCTTTGTACTTGCGGCACATTACGGTGCGGGTCATGGCGACTCTCCTGCATTCAATACGTCGGCTGCGTTCTGCAGCAGCTTCTTCACCGGGGCGGCCAGGCCCAGGCGCGGCGGGGTGGCGAGGTTATACCAGAGCCAGTCGTCCTCGGCCACGTGATGGGCGGTCTGTTGGACGCGCACCAGCCAGGGCTCGATGGTCAGCTGGAAGTGGCTGAAGGTGTGCACCAGCCCGGGTAGCGGCTGATGGCCGGCGACATCCAGTGCGTGCTGGTCGGCCAGGTGCTGCACGTCGCCGAAGTTGTCCAGCTCCGGCAGGCTCCAGAGACCGCCCCACAGGCCCGTTGAAGGGCGTCGGTAAAGCAGGATCTCGCCGTCGTGATTGGCGAACATCGGCATCAGGGTGCGCTTCTGCGGCACCGCCTTGCGCGGCTTGGGCACCGGGTAGCGGGTCTCCTGGCCGAGCATGTGCGCTTCGCAGCCGCGCTCCAACGGGCACAGCAGGCAGCTGGGTTTGCTTCGGGTGCAGAGCGTGGCGCCTAGGTCCATCATCGCTTGAGTGTAGTGATTGACGCGGCTGTGGGGCGTGAACCGCTCTGCGGTCGCCCACATCTGCCTGGCGACCTTGGGCTCGCCCGGATAGCCCTCTTGCGCTGTGAAGCGCGCCAGAACGCGTTTTACGTTGCCGTCCAGGATCGGGGCGCGCAGGCCCATGCTGATGCTGGCGATAGCGCCTGCGGTGGACAGGCCGATGCCGGGCAGTTCGGTGAGCTTTTCGACGTCACGGGGGAATTCGCCGCCGTGCTCGGCCATGACGATCCTGGCTGCCTTTTGCAGGTTGCGGGCGCGGGTGTAGTAGCCCAGGCCGGTCCACAGGTGCAGCACTTCGTCTTCCGGTGCCTCGGCCAGCGCCTTGACGGTGGGCAGGGCGTCCATGAAGCGGTCGAAGTAACCCAGCACGGTGCTGACCTGGGTCTGTTGCAGCATGATTTCCGACACCCAGACGCGGTAGGGCGTGATGTCGTGTTGCCAGGGGAGGTCGTGCCGGCCGTGACGGTCGTACCAGTCAAGGACGGCGGAGGAGAACTGCTCGGGTTGCATCGTGGTTCCGGTGTTCACAAAAGGTTGGGCGAGATGATGTCCGTAGCAGTCCGGCTTGCCGGCGGTGGCGTCTTCAAAATCGCCAACGCCGGCAAGCCGGACTGCTACGGGGGCGTAATTGACCCTGTAAATTTACCGCTTGAACAATCCCTTGAGCGCATCCTTGAGTTCAGGGCTGACCTTGTCCCCGAGTTTTTCATCGATCTTGTCGCTGATGCGGTCGCCGGCCATTTTCGCGGCGACCTTGCCCAGGCCTTCGTTGTCCAGGCGGCAGGCCTTGGCGCCCAGTTCCAGAGGGCCGCGGCACAGGACCGGCCATTCGATGCCGACGAAGCGCGGGTTCACCTCGCACGCAGGGTCGGGCATGTCGCTCTTGTCGCCTTCGATGATGACGCCGATGCGGTAGTTCATGCCCATCACGCGCAGGTCGATGTCACCATCGCCGTTGACTGTCAGGCCCGGGGTGCGGACTTTCAGGTCCGGGTTGCTCGCCACGCCGTTGCGGAACACCAGGTTGCCGTTGAGTTGCTGGAACGGCGTGTCCTTGCCCCGCGGCTCGCCGCTCAAGGTCTTGCGGTTGAGCGTGGAAATGCCACGGCACAATTGCTGTTCGAGGTTGGCATTGACCAGCACGCCGTCGTTCAGGGCGAAGCTGGCGGTGCCGTTGAGGCTTTCGACCAGCGCTTTCTGGCTGTTGCCCTTGGCCGTGACGTTGCTGTTGAGGTTCAACAGGCCGCGCAGGGGCGGGGCGGTGCCCTGGCTCTGGATGAAATGCTCCACCGGCACCTTGGCGATGCGCGTCTGCACGGCCGCCAGCGGCACGTCCGGACGCACGTCGAGGTTGCCTTTGACTTCGAAGTTGCCGTTGTAAAGGTCGCCCCGCAGGCTGTCCACCGTGACCACGCCATCGAGGGCTGTGGTCTTGAGCACGGCGTTCTGGATCGGCAGTTTCTCGATGGTCAGCTTGCCGAAGGTCAGGTCGGCGTCTACATCCAGCTTGCGCAGGCGCTCGATCGGCAGCAGGCGCGCGTCGCTCCAGGCTTGCTGGGTTGGCTCATTGGGCAGCGGCGTGGTGCCGGATGCCGCCAGTGCCTGGGCCTCGCCGCCCTGGACTTCGGATTTGCGCGCAGCACCGGCGGCTTTCGATTGCTCGCTTTGCGGCGCACGATAGCGGTCGGCGTTGAAGGTGTCGGCCTTGAGTTGCAGGCGCAGCGACTGTTTGGCGAAGTCTTCCACGGCGACGTGGCCGGTAACGGTGCTGTCATCGAGCTTGAGCGTCAGGTCATCCAGCGACATGCTCGTCTGGCTGGCGGCCAGGCGGGTGACCATTTCCACTTTGGTCAGGCTGCCTTCGCCCAGCACAGGCGCGGGTTGACCGACGCTGTCGAGGAAATCGCGCAGGTTGAACTGGGCGATGGACAGGCCGCCGCTCAGTTGCGGCGCCTTGTCCAGATCACGTACGTGCAGTTCGCCAATGGCGCGCAACTGGTTGGCCGAGAGCTTGAGGTTAGTCCATTCGGCGACGTTGGCCGACATGTCCGCCAGCAACTGGCCCTGGGCCGAGAACGTCAGGGTCTTGCCCTGCAAAGGGTCGCCCGCCGCTTCGCCGGAGAGGCGCATGTCATCGAACTGGTAGCGCTTTAGCGCACGGTCGAAGCGCAGCTTGCCGGTCAGTTCGGTCTTGGTGCGCACCACCGGCTGGTTGGTGCTGAGGAAGGCGGTCAGCTTGACGGGGATGTCAGTGGCGTTATGCACAGGTCCCGTGCTCAGCTGAATGCTCTCGGCGGTGAATTGCCGGGCTTTCTGCATGTCGTTGAAATCGACCCGGGCGTTGTTCACGGTCAGGCTGTCGATGTCCAGTTTCAGCGGCTGCCAGGTTCGTTCGGGCTTGGCGTTATCGGCCGTGCTCTCGGTCGCCGGGGCGGGCGGCGCAGGCTGGGCCGGATCGACCGGTTTAGGTGGTACCTTGCCGATGTCTTCCCAGTTGCCGTGGCCGTTTTCGTCACGGGTCAGCGTCAGGTTCAGGCCTTCGACCCGCACGTCACTCATCTGCACTTCCTTGCGCAGCAGCGGCAGCACGCGCACGGAGAGGCCGAGCATCGAAAGGTCAGCGAACGGCTTGGTCGGCTCGTTCAGCGTGGCGATGCTGGCGTCGTGCAGCTCCAGGCCCAGCCAGGGGAACAGGCTCCAGCCGATGTCGCCGTTCAAGGTCAGCTCGACGTGCGCGCGGTCGCGGGCCAGTTTACGAATCTCGTCTTTGTAGTCGTTGGGATCAAACAGATGGGTCAAGGCAAAGCCAAGAGCCACGATGATCAGCAACAGCCCGAGAATGAATAGTCCCAGGATTTTGCCGAACGCTTTCATGGGCGAGTCCTTGTAATCGTGTCGTTCAGAATTTAGCCCGCGAGTATAGCGTTCTCACGCAGGCGCCGGGCCTTGATCGGCCTTGCGCGTTTGCAAGGGAATGTACGCAGAAAATCCGACAGCGGGGAAGTGCACTGATTCCGGCGCGCTATGCTGCTACGTGCCGATGATTGAATCCAATTGTAGAGGGCGGTCAGCTTGAGCGATGACGAACGGCATAAAAAAGGTAGTGGCTAATTGATTTATGTCACCTGTGCGGTGGTAATCTCTCGCCCGTCGCAGCGCCCGCTGCGTCGAATTGTCACGTAATGAGGCTTTCTGCCGATAAAACTCCCGATGCTTGCGGCGTCAAGAGGAGTGGCGGATGTATGGCCGTATTTCTTGCGGGGCACAACTATAAATGGGGGCAAAACAATGACTTCAAATGCTGCTCTGGGTGCGTCCAACGCCCAGCCTGCGTTCTTGTCCAAAGAACGCATCATTGCCAAGAGCGGGTTCAACCGCTGGATGGTTCCGCCGGCTGCGCTGGCGATTCACCTGTGTATCGGCATGGCCTACGGCTTCTCGGTGTTCTGGTTGCCGCTGTCCAAGGCAATCGGCATCAAGACCGCTGTTGCCTGCGCGCCGGACATGGGCTTCTTCGAGCAGATCTTCTCGTCCAGCTGTGACTGGCCGATCTCGATGCTCGGCTGGATCTACACGCTGTTCTTCATCTTCCTGGGCTGCTCGGCAGCGATCTGGGGTGGCTGGCTGGAACACGCAGGCCCGCGCAAGGCCGGTGTCGTCTCGGCATTGTGCTGGTGTGGCGGTCTGCTGATCTCGGCGCTGGGTGTCTACACCCACCAGATCTGGCTGATGTGGATCGGCTCGGGCGTGATCGGCGGTATCGGTCTGGGCCTGGGCTACATCTCGCCGGTCTCGACCCTTATCAAGTGGTTCCCGGACAAGCGCGGCATGGCCACCGGTATGGCGATCATGGGCTTCGGCGGCGGCGCGATGGTGGGTGCTCCACTGGCGACCGCGCTGATGAGCCACTTCGCGACCCCGGAAAGCGTCGGCGTATGGCAGAGCTTCGTGGCCATGGCTGCGATCTACTTCGTCTTCATGATCGGCGGCGCCCTGCTGTACCGCGTGCCACCGACCGGCTGGAAGCCTGAAGGCTGGACCGCTCCGGTGAAGAAGGCCAACAACTCGATGGTCACCAGCCGTCACGTACACGTGAGCGTGGCCTGGAAAACGCCGCAATTCCGTCTGGTGTGGCTGGTGCTGTGCCTGAACGTTTCGGCGGGTATCGGCATCCTCGGCATGGCTTCGCCACTGCTGCAGGAAGTGTTCGGCGGCAAGCTGCTGGGCACCGATCAGGCCTTCACTCAGCTGGACGCTGCGCAACTGGCGGCCATCGCGGCCATCGCTGCGGGCTTCACCGGCCTGTTGAGCCTGTTCAACATCGGCGGTCGCTTCTTCTGGGCCTCGTTCTCCGACTACATTGGCCGCAAGACCACCTACTTTGTGTTCTTCGCCCTGGGCTTCCTGCTCTACGCGTCGGTTCCGACCCTGAGCCACCTGGGTAGCGTCGCGCTGTTCGTGGCGGCGTTCTGTGTTGTGCTGTCGATGTACGGCGGTGGCTTCGCGACCGTTCCGGCTTACCTGGCTGACCTGTTCGGTACGCAGATGGTTGGTGCGATCCACGGTCGTCTGCTGACCGCCTGGGCTGCCGCTGGCGTGCTGGGCCCGGTGCTGGTGAACTACCTGCGTGAGTATCAACTGAGCCACGGCGTGGCCCGTGCCGATGCCTACGACATCACCCTGTACATCCTGGCTGGCCTGCTGGTGCTGGGCTTCATCTGCAACATGCTGGTGCGCCCGGTGGCAGACAAGTACTTCATGACCGAAGAGCAATTGAAGGCTGAACAGGCCATCGGCCACGACGCAGGCGCTGACCACACCACTTCGCTTGAGTGGAAAGCCGACCCGAGCACCAAGCCACTGGCGGTTCTGGCCTGGCTGGCAGTGGGTATCCCGCTGGCGTGGGGCGTGTGGATCACCCTGCAGAAGACTGCGGTGTTGTTCCACTAAGTTGCAACCCGGTGCGGCCCGAGAGCTTTCGGGCCGCACCCAAGCCCCGTAGCAGTCCGGCTTGCCGGCGACAGCGATCTTGAGGACGCTGTCGCCGGCAAGCCGGACTGCTACGGGGTTTTTTGTTCGGTTGTAGATCGTTGTACAGACATGTCTGCTCCCGATAGCGCCTGCTCCCCCCGTCCGCCATAACACGCTTCGTGTTTCTGTTTCCCCGCCACACGCCTATAATGTCCGCCTTTTCGCCCAATGATTTTGCGGAGCTGGTGATGGCCGAACGTAAGGCGTTCGTCGAGCGCGACACCCTGGAGACCCAGGTCAAAGCCTCGATCAACCTGGATGGCACCGGAAAGGCCCGATTCAATATCGGTGTGCCTTTTCTTGAACACATGCTCGACCAGATCGCCCGTCACGGGTTGATCGACATCGAACTCGATTGCAAAGGCGACCTTGAAATCGACGACCACCACACCGTGGAAGACGTCGGTATCACGCTGGGCCAGGCTTTCAGCAAGGCCATCGGCGACAAAAAAGGTATCCGTCGCTACGGTCACGCCTATGTGCCGCTCGATGAAGCGCTGTCGCGCGTGGTCATCGACTTCTCTGGCCGTCCGGGCCTGCAGATGCACGTGCCGTATACCCGCGCCACCGTGGGCGGCTTCGACGTGGACCTGTTCCAGGAGTTCTTCCAGGGCTTCGTCAACCACGCCAACGTCACGCTGCACATCGACAACCTGCGCGGTCACAACACTCACCACCAGATCGAAACCGTGTTCAAGGCGTTCGGTCGCGCGCTGCGCATGGCCGTCGAACTCGATGACCGCATGGCCGGCCAGATGCCCTCGACCAAGGGCGTGCTGTAATGCAGACCGTTGCCGTTATCGACTATGGCATGGGTAACCTGCACTCGGTGGCCAAGGCTCTGGAGCACGTGGGTGCTGGCCGTGTGCTGATTACCAGCGACGCCGACGTGATCCGTGAAGCTGACCGCATCGTGTTTCCCGGTGTGGGTGCGATCCGCGATTGCATGGCTGAAATCCGTCGCCTGGGCTTCGATAACCTGGTGCGTGAAGTCAGCCAGGACCGTCCGTTCCTGGGCATCTGCGTCGGTATGCAGGCGTTGATGGACCGCAGCGAAGAAAACGACGGCGTCGATTGCATCGGCCTGTTTCCGGGTCAGGTGCGTTTCTTCGGCAAGGATCTTCACGAAGACGGCCAGCACCTGAAAGTCCCGCACATGGGCTGGAACGAAGTGACACAGTCAGTGGATCACCCGCTGTGGCACAGCATTCCTGACAAGGCGCGGTTCTACTTCGTGCACAGCTATTACATCGACTCGCCAAACCCTCGGCAGATCGTCGGCCACGGCCACTACGGTCGCGACTTCGCCGCCGCGCTGGCCGACGGCTCGCGCTTCGCGGTGCAGTTCCATCCCGAGAAGAGCCATACCCATGGCCTGCAATTGCTGCAGAACTTCGCGGCGTGGGACGGTCGCTGGTAATGAGCAAGAAGAACAAGCCGCCGATCCTGACCCTCACTCCCGAACAGGAGAGTGAGGCGTGTCACAAGATCAAGCGGTTCATGGAGGATCGCTTCGAACTGGACCTGGGTTCGTTCGAAGCGGCCGAAATCCTTGAATTGTTCACCCGCGAAATTGCCCCGCACTATTACAACCGAGGGATCTTCGACACACAGGCGCTGTTAAAAGAGCGCTTTGAGATTCTCGAAAGCGACATCTGGTCGCTCGAAAAAAACTAAGGGCAGCGACAAGCTTAAAGCTGACAGCTGCAAGACTGATCTACGCATGCCTGCTTGCGGCTTGAAGCTTGCGGCTTGCAGCTATTGTGACGAAGGAAAAAGCATGCTGATTATCCCCGCTATCGACCTTAAAGACGGTGCCTGCGTGCGCCTGCGCCAGGGCCGCATGGAAGATTCCACGGTGTTCTCCGATGACCCTGTCAGCATGGCTGCCAAGTGGGTCGACGGTGGCTGCCGCCGTCTGCATCTGGTCGACCTGAACGGCGCGTTCGAAGGTCAGCCGGTCAACGGCGAGGTGGTCACGGCCATCGCCAAGCGTTACCCGAACCTGCCGATCCAGATCGGCGGTGGTATTCGTTCGCTGGAAACCATCGAGCACTACGTCAAGGCGGGCGTGAGCTACGTCATCATCGGCACCAAGGCGGTCAAGCAGCCTGAGTTCGTCGCCGAGGCCTGCCGCGCGTTTCCGGGCAAGGTCATCGTCGGCCTGGACGCCAAGGACGGTTTCGTCGCCACCGACGGCTGGGCTGAAGTCAGCTCGGTTCAGGTGATCGATCTTGCCAAGCGTTTCGAAGCCGACGGCGTCTCGGCCATCGTCTACACCGACATCGCCAAAGACGGCATGATGCAAGGCTGCAACGTGCCGTTCACCGCAGCGTTGGCAGCGGCAACCAAGATCCCGGTCATCGCTTCGGGCGGCATTCACAACCTGGGCGACATCAAGGCGCTGCTGGACGCCAAGGCTCCGGGCATCATCGGCGCGATCACGGGCCGTGCGATCTACGAAGGTACGCTCGACGTCGCTGAAGCGCAGGCGTTCTGCGATTCATACAAAGGTTAAGGACGGATCATGGCCCTGGCTAAACGCATTATTCCCTGCCTGGACGTCGACAACGGTCGCGTGGTCAAGGGTGTGAAGTTCGAGAATATCCGCGATGCCGGTGATCCGGTCGAGATCGCCCGTCGTTACGATGAGCAGGGTGCCGACGAGATTACCTTTCTCGACATCACTGCCAGCGTCGATGGCCGCGACACCACGCTGCACACGGTCGAGCGCATGGCCAGCCAGGTGTTCATCCCGCTGACCGTGGGTGGCGGCGTGCGTACCGTGCAGGACATCCGCAATCTGCTCAACGCTGGTGCCGACAAGGTCTCGATCAACACCGCTGCCGTGTTCAACCCCGAGTTCGTGGGTGAGGCGGCGTCGCGTTTCGGCTCGCAGTGCATAGTCGTCGCCATCGACGCCAAGAAGGTGTCCGGCCCTGGCGAAACCCCGCGCTGGGAAATCTTCACCCATGGCGGGCGCAAGCCGACCGGTCTGGATGCGGTGGAGTGGGCGAAGAAGATGGAGGGCCTGGGCGCTGGCGAGATCCTGCTGACCAGTATGGACCAGGACGGCATGAAGAACGGTTTCGACCTGGGCGTGACCCGCGCCATCAGCGACGCGCTGGGCATTCCGGTGATCGCCTCCGGTGGTGTGGGCAACCTGCAGCACCTGGCCGACGGCGTGCTTGAAGGCCATGCCAGTGCCGTACTGGCCGCGAGCATTTTCCACTTTGGCGAGTACACCGTTCCCGAGGCCAAGGCGTTTATGGCCAAACAGGGCATCGTGGTTCGCTGATACTGAGCTGAAACACAAAACCTGTGGGAGCGAGCTTGCTCGCGAAGGCGATGGTATGAGCAATGACTATGTGTCGTTCATACCGGCCTCTTCGCGAGCAAGCTCGCTCCCACAGGTTTAGTTGGTTCTGAAAGCGACCCGACCGACGCCCGACTGGACATTGCACCGTCTTGGCGGCACTCTCTTGCCGTCGTCAGGGTGGGGTGCCAGGGATATGTTCAAAGGTGTTGTTCTTGCGCTGGTCAGCGTTGCCGCATTGCTCTCGGGAGCCGCCAGAGCCCAGGACGTGGCGCCCTATTCGATGGTGCTGCTGACCGAGAACTTCCCTCCTTACAACATGGCCGTCGACGGCAAGAATTTCGCCCAGGAAAGCAATATCCAGGGCATCGCGGTCGAGATCGTCCGCGAGACGTTCAAGCGTGCCGGCATTGCCTACAACATGACCCTGCGTTTTCCCTGGGAGCGAATCTACAAGCTCGCCCTGGAAAAAACCGGCTACGGCGTGTTCGTCATGGCGCGAGTGCCCGAGCGCGAGAAGCTGTTCAAGTGGGTCGGCCCCATCGGCCCGGACGACTGGATCATGCTGGCGCGTGCGGACAGCCCGATCCAGCTCGACTCCCTCGAACAGGCCCGCCAATACCGGATTGGCGCGTACAAGGGCGATGTCATCGCCGAGGAACTGGGACGCCAGGGCATGAAGCCGCTCACCGTGCTCAGCGATAAGGACAACGCCAGAAGGCTTGTGGAGGGGCAGATCGACCTGTGGGCAACGGGCGATCCCGCCGGCCGCTATCTGGCGCGCCAGGAGGGCGTGACAGGGCTCAAGACGGTGTTGCGTTTCAACAGCGCGCAGTTGTTCCTGGCGCTGAACAAGGACACGCCCGATGAGGTGGTCGAAAAGCTACAGAGCGCGCTGGATCAATTGCGCAAGGAAGGGGCAGTGGACACGATTCTCGGGAAGTATCTCTGAACATCACGGTTTCTGCCCGGAGGGCGTGGGAGCTGGCTTGCCTGCGATCTAGCGCGCAGCGCTAGCCAATCGGACAACTCCGGTGTGCCAGACAAGCCGCGTGTACAGGGTTTGCTGCCGCTGCGCAGCAGATCGCAGGCAAGCCAGCTCCTACGGCCTGCGGCCAGAATCAAAAGCAAGTTTGTAGCGGCTCAGCGATACACCCCATCCTTCCCGTGCCCGGCCATCGCCTGATTGCCGCGGATGCTGATCATGTGGCGCAGCTCGATCCAGTCGATGCCTTGGGCCTTGAGCTTGGGCAACTCGCGTTCCAGAACCTCCATGGTCACCGGGTAAGGGTGGCCGATCATCACTGCCGAACCTTGCTTGTGGGCCAGTCTGATCGCGGTCTGCAGCTGGCCGCTGATGGCTTCAGCGGTGCGTTCGTCATCCAGGAACACATCCCTTGAGAGACTCGCCAGGCCGATTTTCTGTGCCTGGGCAGCGGCGACGGTCTTGGCGCTGGTGCGGCTGTCGACGAAGAACAGGTGGCGGCGTTGCAGTTCGCCCGCCAGCCAGGCCATCGCCACCGGCTCTGCGGTCATGCGGCTGCCTTCGTGGTTGTTGATGCCTGCGGCATACGGCACTTTCAGCAGCGCTGCATTGAGGCGCGACTCAAGTTCGCTCAGCGGCAGGTCCGGCCGCCAGGCATAAGGCCCGGTGGCGGGGTCCATCGGCATGTGCAACATGACCGTCCTGCCAGCCTTGTGGGCCTGGCGGGCAAACTCGGTCGCGTGCGGGGTGTCGGGCATGATCGCCACCGTCACAGGGCCGGGCAGGGCCAGCACGCGGCTGTCCTTTTCCGGGCTCTGTCCCAGGTCGTCGATGATGAGGCTTAAGTAGGCGCCCGCAGGCTTTTTGCCCTCGGAGGAGGATTGAACAGGTGCCGCGTGGGCAGCACCTGTCATAACAGCGAGGGCCCAGACGAGCCCGGTCAACCAGAAGCGCATATCAATTGCCGCGTGTCACACTCAATCCCTTGAGCAGGCTCAGGGCCTGGTTCAACTGGTAGTCGTCGTCCTGCGGACGCGCCTTGCCAGCCTTGGATTTGGTGGTCGGTTTGTCCGCTCCGCCGTTGCCGTTGCCCAGGTGGCCGAGCAGGTCGGCTTCCTTGTAGTTCTCGCCATCGGCTTCGGTGGTGAGCTTGCCACGTTTGACTTCGATGTCCGGGATGATGCCCTGGGCCTGGATCGAGCGGCCGTTGGGCGTGTAATACAGCGCCGTAGTGATCTTCAGGGCGCGGTCGTTGGCCAGTGGCAGGACGGTCTGCACCGAGCCCTTGCCGAACGAATCGGTGCCCATCAGGATGCCGCGTTTCTGGTCCTGCAGGGCGCCGGCAACGATCTCGGACGCCGAGGCACTGCCGCCGTTGATCAGCACCACCAGTGGCGCGCCTTCGCTGGCGTCGGCAGGGTCTGCCGAGAAGCGCAGCTCGGAGTTGGCGATGCGGCCCTTGGTGTAGACGATCAGGCCCTTGGTCAGGAAATGGTCCGCCACTTCGACCGCCGCCTGCAGCACGCCGCCCGGGTTGTTGCGCAGGTCCAGGATCAGGCCGTTCATCTTCTTGCCGTTGTCCTTGCGCAGCTTGGCCAGCGCCTTGCCCACTTCCTCGCCTGTTTTCACCTGGAACTGGGTGATGCGGATGTAGCCGTAGCCAGGCTCGAGCATCTGCGACTTCACGCTCTTGACCTGAATGGTCGCGCGGGCCAGCGTCACGTCGAACGGGTTGCCGCCGTCGCGCACCAGCGTCAGGGTGATCTTCTCGCCGATCTTGCCGCGCATCTTGTCGACCGCTTCCTGCATGGTCTGACCCTGGGTCGGCGCGCCGTTGATCTTGACGATCAGGTCGCCCGCCTCGATGCCGGCCTTGGAAGCCGGGGTGTCGTCGATCGGCGAGACCACCTTGATGAAGCCGTCCTCGACGCCCACTTCGATGCCCAGGCCGCCGAATTCGCCGCTGGTGCTTTCCTGCAGCTCCTGGAAGTCTTCCGGGCCCAGGTAGGCAGAGTGCGGGTCAAGGTTGCTGAGCATGCCCTTGATCGCGTTTTCCAGCAGGGTCTTGTCATCCACCGGCTCGACGTACGCGGCCTTGATCCGGTCCATCACCTCGGCGAAGGTGCGCAGCTCGTCGAGCGGCAGCGGCGCCTTGAGGTTCGCGGCGTTGGCGGGCGCGGATGCAGCAGCGGCAGGCGTCGCAGCGGGGGCGGCGCCAGCGGCCATGGCCTGCGGAGCACCGATAACCACGGCGATGGTCAGGGCCAGCGAGGTGAGGCGGGACGAAAACGGCATCTCTTACGAACTCCTGAGTGAGGCGTCGACTTATCCTTGAGTGCGACACCATTGGGCCGGATCACTTGGGCGACCCTGCTGACGAATAGCGAAATACAGCGCCGGAGTGTCCTGACCGCCACCACTGTTGCCCACAGTGGCGATCGCTTCCCCGGCTTTTACAACGTCCCCAGCTTCCTTCAACAGACTCTGGTTGTGACCGTACAGACTCAAATAACCGTTGCCGTGGTCGAGAATGACCAGAAGCCCGGCCCCGCGCAACCAGTCGGCGAAGACCACGCGACCACCATGCACAGCGTGTACCTGGCTGCCGGCAGAGGCGCTGATCATCACGCCATCCCACTTGGTCCGCTCGTCATCGCCGCGGGTTTCCCCGAAGCGCGCCAACAATCGACCATCGACAGGCCAGGGAAGTTTTCCCCTTGCAGCCTCAAATGCACCACCAAATGACTGACCGGCGCTGGAAACCAGTGCACCCGGCGCTTTGGTGGGGCGACGCGGCGCCTCATCGCTGTCGTCCTTGCCACGGCTTTTGGCCAAGGCTTCCTGTTGCTCACGCTGGCGTTTCTCGGCTTCCTGCTGGGCCAGCAGCGCCTTCTGACGCGCCTCCTCAGCTTCGCGGGCCTGACGGGCCAGGGTTTCTTCGATGGTCTTGAGGACTTTAGTCAGGTCTGCCTGATCCTGCTGGCGTGCCTGCAGTTTCTGATCCCGGGCCTTGTAGTCCTGGTTCAGCTTGGCCAGCGCCACCTGGCGCTCCTGGCGAACGGTGTCGAGCTGGGCTTTCTGGTCATCCAGCGTGCTTTTCTGCACCAACAGTTGCGCCTGTTGCAGGTCGATGTCTTTTTCGACTTCGGCCAGTTGGCGCAGGGTTTCGTTAAAGGTGCGCAACTGCGCAAGACGTGCCTGGCTCAGGTAATCGTAATAGGTGAGCGTGCGGGCGAATTTCTCGGGGTTCTGCTGGTTGAGCAGCAGTTTCAGGTATTCCTGGCGGCCATTCTGGTAGGCGGCGCGGGCCTGTATCGCAATCAGTCGTTGTTGTTCAACGCGTGCGCTCTGGAGTTTTTTTTTCTCCTGATCGAGCCTTTGCAGCTCGGTTTCACTCTTTTTTAGTTCCTTTTGCAGGGCCTCCACCTGCTTTTCCAGCTTGCCCATCTCGGTTTCGGTGGACCGCAGATCCTTCTGGACCCCGGATTTTTCTACCTGTAACTGGCTCAGGGCCTTTTTCAGCTCGGTGATGTCCTGACGCGTGGCATCGAGCTGTTTCTGGGTTTGTGCGCGCTCATCGTCGGCGAAGGCCGGATTGAGCAGACAAATCAAGGCAAGGGCGATCAGGGCGCGGAGCATGGGGTTGGGCGATACCAGGAGTGAAGACGGGCTTAGTATGCCCGCCGATGGCGGCAAAAAAAACGCTCCGGGAGCGCGGCTTTCAGACATTTCATACAAAAACCGGCCTGTACGCGATGACAGACCGGTGATTTGCGTCTTACTTGGCGACCAGAATCGAGGTGCCGGTCATTTCTTTCGGCACTTCCAGCCCCATCAGCGTCAGCATGGTCGGTGCAACGTCGGCCAGGACGCCGCCTTCGCGCACTTTCAAGTCACGCTTGCCGACATACACAAACGGCACCGGCTCAGTGGTGTGCGCAGTGTGCGCTTGGCCGGTGCTGTCGTCGGTCATCTGTTCGACGTTGCCGTGGTCGGCGGTGATCAGCGCTTCGCCACCAACCTTTTCCAGGGCTTCGGTGATGCGGCCAACGCACACGTCCAGGCATTCAACGGCCTTGACCGCGGCTTCCATGATGCCGCTGTGGCCAACCATATCGCCGTTGGCGTAGTTGACGACGATCACGTCAAAACGCTGGTTTTCGATGGCGTCCACGATCTTGTCGGTGACTTCCGGCGCGCTCATTTCAGGCTGCAGGTCGTAGGTCGCGACTTTTGGGGATGGAATCAGGATGCGCTCTTCGCCTTCGAACGGCTCTTCGCGGCCGCCCGAGAAGAAGAAGGTCACGTGGGCGTATTTTTCGGTTTCGGCGATGCGCAGTTGAGTCTTGCCGTTTTTCGCCAGGTACTCGCCCAGCACGTTTTCCAGGCTGCCAGCGGCGAAGGCCGACGGGGCAGGGATGTTGGCAGCGTACTGGGTCAGCATGACGTAGCCGGCCAGTTTTGGCTGGCGGGCGCGGGCGAAATCCTTGAAATCGTCTTCGACGAACACGCGGGTCAGCTCGCGGGCGCGGTCGGCGCGGAAGTTCATGAACACCACGGCGTCGCCGTCTTCGACCTTCACGTGTTCGCCGATGCTGGTGGCCTTGACGAATTCGTCGTTCTCGCCACGCTCGTAGGCAGCGTCCAGCGCGGCCTTGGGAGTTGCGGCCTGGAATTCGGACTTGCCGTCGACGATCAGGTTGTAGGCAGACTCAACGCGATCCCAACGGTTGTCGCGGTCCATGGCGAAGTAGCGACCAATGATGGTTGCAGTACGACCCTTGCCCAGGCGCTTGTAGGCCGTTTCCATGGTTTCGAGGTACTGGTGCGCGCTGCGAGGCGGCGTGTCACGGCCGTCGAGGAAGGCGTGCAGGTAGATCTTGTCGGCGCCACGCTTGACGGCCAGTTCGACCATGGCCACCAGGTGGTCTTCATGGCTGTGAACGCCACCGTCGGACAGCAGCCCCATGATGTGCACCGCCTTGCCCGCACCCACGGCCTTGTCCACGGCGGCGCAAATGGTCGGGTTCTCGAAGAACTCGCCGTCGCGGATCGCCTTGGTCACGCGGGTAAAATCCTGATACACCACGCGGCCGGCACCCAGGTTCATGTGGCCGACTTCAGAGTTGCCCATCTGGCCGTCAGGCAGGCCGACGTCCATCCCGGAACCGGAGATCAGGCCGTTGGGCATGGTCTTGTACAGACGATCGAACACCGGCATTTTCGCGGCGTAGACAGCGTTGCCTTCGTGGCTGTCGCTGTGACCGAAGCCGTCCAGGATAATCAGAACCAGAGGTTTAGGCGTGGTAGTCATGAATCCCACTCTTGGCTAAAAGGTGAAGGAGGAGAAAAGATCGACATTCTAGGGGCTGTTGCCGTCCCAGTGCGAGTGGCCGTGTTGAAAGGACAGCAGACCCGCCAGCGGGTTCAAATACCGAGACCGCCGTACGGGCTTTGGCCCACCTTGGGTGCTGTGTATACTGGCCGGCATTTTAACGCCCTGGAACCTAATGATGGTCGAGCACCTGATTGCATTTGCCACTAACCACTATCTGATCTCTGGCGCTTTCGTCATCCTGCTGGCACTGCTGATCGCCACCGAGCTGAGCAAGGGCGGCAAGAGCCTCTCCACTGGCGAGCTGACCGCCCTGGTCAACCGCGACGAAGCCGTGGTCATCGACGTGCGCGCCAAGAAGGAATACGCCACCGGCCATATCGTCGGTTCGCTGAACTTCCCGCAAGACAAGGTCATGACCCGTACCGCCGAGCTTGAGAAGTACAAGGCCAAGACGCTGATTATCGTCGATGCTGCCGGCCAGCACGCCGGTCACGTGGCGCGCGAGCTGCTCAAGGCCGGCTTCAAGGCCGCCAAACTGTCGGGCGGCGTTTCGTCGTGGCGCGGCGACAACCTGCCGCTGGTGAAGTGACATGGCCAACGTCGTCGTCTACTCCAGCGATTATTGCCCTTATTGCTCGCGCGCCAAGTCGCTGCTGGCGAGCAAGAAAGTCGACTTCGAAGAGATCAAGGTCGACGGCAAGCCTCAGGTTCGCGCAGAAATGATCAAAAAGGCCGGACGCACGTCGGTGCCGCAGATCTGGATCGGTTCGGTCCACGTCGGCGGCTGCGACGACCTGTTCGCCCTGGAACGCGCTGGCAAGCTCGACGCCTTGTTGAGCGCCTGATTTCGAAACCTACAAGACCCTAAAAGAGAAGGATCTGAAATGACCGACGAAACGAACAACGGCGCCACTTCCAACGAAGAAGCTCCACAGTTTTCCCTGCAGCGCATCTACGTGCGTGACCTGTCCTTCGAGGCGCCGAAAAGCCCGGCGATCTTCCGCCAGGAGTGGACTCCAAGCGTCAGCCTGGACCTGAACACCCGTCAGAAGCAGCTCGAAGGCGACTTCTTCGAAGTGGTACTGACTCTGTCGGTTGAAGTGAAGAACGGCGAAGAAATCGCGTTCATCGCTGAAGTTCAGCAAGCCGGTATCTTCCTGATCAAGGGTCTGGACGCGGCTTCCATGAGCCACACCCTGGGCGCGTTCTGCCCGAACATCCTGTTCCCGTATGCACGCGAAACCATCGACAGCCTGGTCGTTCGTGGTTCGTTCCCGGCACTGATGCTGGCTCCGGTCAACTTCGACGCCCTGTACGCGCAAGAGCTGCAGCGCATGCAGGAAGCCGGCGAAACCCCGACGCCGACCGTTCAGTAAGTTTTGCTGGATGGATGAAAAAAAGCGCCTGTGATGGGCGCTTTTTTTATGGGTCCTTGCGGCAGACGCAGATCATCTGTGGGAGCGAATTCATTCGCGATGCGGTGGTACATCCGACACATTTTCATCGGATGTACGATTTTCGCGAATGAATTCGCTTTCACAGAGGGCGGTGGTGTACCTGATTACTTGAAACCAAGCTGCCGCCAACCCTCGTACACCGCTACAGCCACGGTGTTGGAGAGATTCAAACTGCGGCACCCTTCACGCATCGGCAGGCGCAGACGTTGCTCGCTTGAGAGCGGATCGAGCACCTCGGGCGGCAGGCCGCGGCTTTCCGGGCCGAACAGGAAGGCGTCGCCTTCCTCAAAGGCTACATCGTGAAAGGGCTTGGAGCCCTTTGTGGTAAAAGCGAACAGGCGTGGGTGGCCGATGCTTGCCAGGCAGCTGGCAAGGTCTGCGTGGCGGTGCAGGGTGGCGTATTCGTGGTAATCCAGGCCCGCGCGGCGCAGGCGTTTGTCATCGAGTTCGAAGCCCAGGGGCTCGATCAAATGCAGGCTGCAGCCGCTGTTGGCGCAGAGCCTGATGATATTGCCGGTATTCGGCGGAATTTCTGGTTGAAAAAGGATCACGTGAAACATGCACGGCTCCGAACAAAAGGACGGGATGCATTCTACCCCCATCGATGACCCGAGACCGAAGCTGTGGCGGCGGTTTTTGGGCTCTATCGCGATTTTCGGTGTGATGGTGGGCCTGATGGTCGGTCGGATGACCGCTCCTGACCCCATCGAACTGCAACAGATCGAAGCGCTGCCCGATGGTGTCGCGGTGTGGTTCAACCGTGAGCCGCAGCTGCATGGCGAGATGATCGATGGTGCAGTCGCGCTGCTGTTCAACGCCCAGGGCCAGGCGCAGCAAGGTGCGCTCAAGCTCAACGGCAAGGACGTGCGCTGGCGAGTTCGGAAAAGTGATAAGGGATTGTTGCTGAACCTTCTGGCGGCCCGTCCGTTGCGCGGTGAGTGGCACGGCGCAACTGAGGACGGGCGCTGGAGACTCCAGGTGAGTCTCCGGGAGGAATAAAAGAGGGGATTCCCCGGCCTGCCTGTACCAAGGTCCCCAAAACTGGTGATAGTTAACCTATTGCAGCCTGCGTGCCAGTTTTGGTGGATCGGTTCAAACAAAACAGAAATAACCTGCCAACGCCCGTAAACCGGGGGTCTCAAACGTTCATGGATCTGCGTCACCAAGTTCGTGAGGCCTGAGAACGGTCGGCCTGTCTCTCGCAATCCCAATTTTACCTGCACGTTATTTGTGCGTTTTCTTTTCTGGAACGCCAAAGTGATGCACCACCGGCATTTCTCCGGTCGGTTCCAATCCCCCACCTCACTTACGCCCCTGAAACGGTGGATCTATAGATCTGGTGGTATCTATATGTTTTATCTATTCCAATTTCTGAGGCGATGGGCCATTCGCGATCAGTTATTTGAGCTTTTTATGGCGGGCGTTCTGAATAAGCTCGGTTGTCCATTCAAAGTTTCAAGGCTCTTTTCATGTCTCAATCATTGGACGCTTCTTCAAGCACTGTCCCTTTGGCTTCTCAAGCGACTGACCACTTCAGCGTCGTCAAAAGCAAAATCCCCGAATGGCTGATCAAAGCCCCGTCGGCTACTCACACTGCGTTGCGGCGCGCGGGTGGGCGACCTCTTGACTGGTTCGAGCGCGCTTGGAAATCGATGCCGGGCGTCGTCAAGGCGTTGAACCTGGAGTACTCGCTGCATCGCTACAACGAACAAGAACTCAACCAGGCACTGGTGGATCTTCCAGCGCTGGAGGCATTTGCCGAACCCTTGCTGGTGGCCGCCATTGAAAAACGCTTCGGGGTCCGGGTGGACGTGCGTAAAACCTGGCTGTTTCACGCGAGCAGGGTCCAGGTCGACGATTCCTTCGCGGGAATGTCAAAGGATCCGTTGGTCGAGCTTCAGAAAGCTCTCAAAGCCGCCACGCAAACCCTGCTGCATGCGGCGCTGCAGAACTTCGAATCCTGGGAAACCGCCCCCGGTGCAATGGACAGGAGTGGGGGCAACAAGGCCGCTATCTACGATCGCTATCCCGTGTCCGGGCTGACAGTTACGGGAACCACGCTGGCGATCACGCCCCACGATTTTGCAGCCCTGTGCCGCGAACTGGACCTGGGAGGCCAGTACCAGAAGAGACTCAAAGCGTTCCTCAATCCTCCCTCCGCGCCGGGCGATGCAGCCGATGCCGCCAGGTTCAATCGACTGGGGCTGCTCAAGCGTGTCGAACAGTCTGCATACAACGTTCAGGTGCATCTGGCGCATTTGCGAGGAGACATCGACGCAGACATGTATGACGCATTGCTGCAGGTCGGTCGTAACCGCACCACGGTACGGCTTGGGGGGCAGCCGGTGACTTGCGGCTTCTTGCGTCTCTGGGACATCGAGCTGACGGGCATCGTGCTCCTGGGCAGCTCGCGCGACAACGCGCGGGGTGTGGAAAAGGTCGTCGTGTACATTCCCGACGATCCGGTCTGCCCGCTCAAGGAATACGAGTCCACTACAGCGTTTACTGAAGCACTGCGCGACAGGCTGTTGCTGGACGGCTACCTGAGTTTCTTTCAGCGTTTCATTCCGGCACGCCATCGCGCTGAGTTACTGGCAAAGCTCGACCGGTGTCTGCGTCCAACGGTGTGGAACAGCTACTACGGCTGGTACGAACAGCAGGTCGACAGGAAAGCCCAGTTGCATCTGCGCGAGCGCACGCTGGAGATCGGCCTGCTGACGGCCATCACCAGGCAAAAAAACACCGTGCTCAAGGATGACGCGTTGTTTCATGCCGTGCCGACCGCCGAGGAAGACCAGAAGACCCAGGCTGAACGCCTGCACTACTTCGAGAGCCTGGCGATGCAGGCGCTCAACGTCGTGGGTTTCTTCGTGCCGCCAGTGGGAGCGGTCATGATGGCCGTGGCGGCGGCGCAGCTGAGTGTCGAGGTGTTCGAGGGGATCGATAGCTGGGCGCGTGGCGAATGGGAGCAGGGCTGGGCTTACCTGATGGATGTGCTGGAGAACGTGGCCCTGATGGCGGCGTTGGCGGGCGCGCATCAAGGGTGTACGCCGGGGCTGGAGAAGATGACAGTCGAGACCCCGTCATTTATCGAGGAGCTCAAGGAGGTCGAGATGCCCAATGGCCAGACGCGCCTGTGGAAACCCGACCTTGCGCCCTTCGCCCACGACACTGTGCTGCCTGCCGGCCTCAAGCCCGATGAATTCGGCACCTATCACTACCGGAACAAAACCTGGGTTTCGATCGAAGACCGCGTGTATTCAGTCAAGCAGACGTCTTCGAGCGGCCTTTTTAGTATTGAACACCCGACCAGGGCGCTGAGTTATGAGCCACCGCTGCGCAACAATGGCGCTGGCGGGTGGTTGCACCCCGCTGACCAGCCGCGAGAGTGGCAAGGGCTGAAGCTGTTCCGACGCCTGGGGCACGCCACCGACGGGTTTTCCGACGTGACGGCACGGCGCATCTTGCAGGTCAGCGACACCCATGAAGCGGTCCTGCGCAGAATCCTGGCCGAGAACCAGCGACCACCCGCGTTGCTGGACGACACCATGCGCCGCTTTGAACTGGATCAGCAGATGCACGCCGATGCGCAAACAGGATCGTCTGCGTCCGGCAAACTCGCGCTGTTCGAATCTCGCTATCGTGCGATGTCGGCCAGTCAGCAAGCCGATGCCGCGCCGATCATGCGCAATTACCCCAGCCTGCCAGGGACGATTGCCGATGAACTGGTGCGCAACGCATCCCTAGCCGAGCGTGAGGTGCTGACCCAGGGGCGTGTACCCCTGCGCATCGCCGAGGAAACTCGGGTCTATCAACAGCAGGTCAGGTTGGCGCGTGCCTATGAGGGTTTGTACCTTGAGTCGGTGAACAATCCGGATACCGATATTCTGATTCTGCACAGTCTGGAGCGCTTCGCCGGCTGGCCTTCCGGGCTGCGTCTGGAGGTGCGCGAAGGCGGACTCAGCGGGGCTCTGCTCGACGCCGTCGGCCCTGCCGAGGCTGGCGTTCGCAAGGTGCTGGTCAGATACGCCGATGGCTATGAACCCTTCGACGATCAGGGTTTGGGCCTGCATGCCCGCGATGATCTTTATTCGTCGGTCCTGCATGCCTTGCCTGATGCAGAGCGTGCGGCGCTGGGGTATCCCGGTACCTGGGACGCTCCCAAGCTCAAGCTCGCGGTGCGAAATGGCCCGCTGCTGCCACGGCCAACGCTGCGTACCTTGTTGAAAATGCAGCCCGCCAGGCCTGGGTCGAAGTCGCCGATGCGTCTGGCGGACGGCAGGCCGGGCTACCCCTTGAGCGGTCGTGGGGCACTGCCGGGATTCATCGCCCGCGATACCTTGCTGGACCTGATCGCAATGACGCAGGTGAGCGGCGCTGACCGATCGCCGGAGCAGGTTCTGACAGCGCTTGAAGCTGTTGGCCTGGATCGTTCGCAGATCCATCAGCGGCTGATTCAGGTGCTCGATGAGCGTGCAGCACTTGAATCCAGCATGAACATCTGGGGTGACGCCTCAGCTTCCCTGGCCGATCTGGACGCGCGCCTGGCCAGTCGTAACGCCATTCACGATGCCATCTGGCTGCATTGGGCTGAAAGCGCCTTGCCCGAGGTTGCGACGGGGCCGTCTGCCCTGCGATTGCAAAATGTCGTGCTGAGCGATTTCCCTGAAGCGCTGCCTGAGTTTTTCCATCAGCGGGTCAGTCATCTTGAGTTGATCGACATCTCTATCAGCAGGCACCCCACGACGTCGGCACAACGCCCCCCACTTTTTACGGACCATCGCGCTGCCCTTGAGCAGTTCTTCAGACGGTTCTCTGGTGTCATCTCCCTGGAAATGAGCCGCACTGCCAATTCCACCGTGCTTCATGAGCCGTTGGTGTTTCAGATGCCAGAGTTGATTGTCAAATGCTTCCCGAGGCTGCGTGCACTTCGCCTTATCAAACAGAAACTCTGGATCAGCGTGCTGAACGTGCAGTCGCTAATCGAGCTTGAGAGTCTGGAACGGCTGGACCTGAGCGGCAATGGGCTCAGCGCCATGATGGCGCCTGTGAATCTGGCGAGTCTGCGCTTGCAATATCTGGGACTGGACAACATCGGGCTCGACCACTGGCCGACCTGGCTGGATGGCCCGCCATTGGCGAATATCACTGAAGTCTCGTTGCGCAATAACTTCATCACTGAGTTGCCAGGGGCTATCCTCGACGATCAAACGCCAGGCCCCCGCACGACCACTATCTCGTTGCAGGGCAATCCGCTGTCGCGGCTGACGCAGATGCGAATTCGGCTCAATGAAACGCCTGGCAGCCGCTTTCGTTTCAACCTGGATATACCGGCAGCGCTTCAGGCGCAGTTGGCCATGTTGCAGCAGGAGAAGGAAGCGCTGCGTGACGCCATCGCGTCGTGGGCAGAGGCGTCCAGTTCGAGCAGTTTGCCGAGCGAGGCAACCCGCCAGGCCCGACGCGCTATCGGCCAGACCATTCTCGACTTCTGGCGCGCTTATAGCGAAGGTCAGACGCTTACGGTGCTGGCGCTTGAACGCGTGTCGCTGGCGGATTTCCCCCGCCGGTTGCCTGCATTCTTCTATCCGCGGGTTCGCAGCCTGCGACTCGAAGAGGTGGTGGCCGATACCGTCCAGTTGAACGGGTTTCTGTCAGGCTTCCCTCAACTTGACACAGTCGAACTGCTCGGCCAGGCCCAGCCCATGACCGCGCTGCCTTCAGCGTTGCTGAACCTGCCTCGGTTGACCAATCTCAGCCTGCGCAATCAGGGGCGGCTTGTGGACCAGCAAACGATGTCGTTTTTGGCGCGGCTGAACCACATCGAAATCCTGGATCTGAGCGGCAACCCGCTCGGGGAGATCACCGATGCCGTGGGATTGCGCGGAAAACTGCGCTGGCTGTCGCTGAACAACACCGGGCTGGATCGCTGGCCAGAATGGGTAGACACCTTATTGCCACTTGAAGGGCTGATGCTGGAGGACAACCGGATAATCGATTTGCCTGAGCATATTTTGCAGAACCCGCGCAATGACAACGCCCAGACCGAAATCGCTTTGCGTGGCAACCCGCTGAGCTTTGACACCATGAGCCAGGCCCACGACTCCGAGAACTACCGCAGCTCCTACAGTTTCGTGATGGACTTGCCTCACGAGATCGAATCGATGCCACGGGCGCGGCCTGAGCCAGGCTCCGACAGTGACGATGACTCCTTCGACTCGGACTCATCTGAAGGGCTGCACGTTCCCGGCGCTGCGCCAAGGGTCGAGGTGCCTCTGGTCGAGCCGTGGCTGTTGGCTTCGGTGGATGAAAACGCGTTGCACCGCTCGCTATGGCAGCGCCTGGAGGAAGCGGGCGATGCGCCAGACCTGATGGAGTTGATAGGGCGTTTGACCCACGCGGCGCCTTATCGCGCGCAGAACACGCGGGTGGATTTCGCCGAGCGTGTGTGGCGGGTGTTGCAGGCGGCGGATCAAAGCCTGGAGAGTCGCCTGCTCTACAATGGCCTGGCCCAGGAAGCGCTGGTGCAGTCTGAAACCGGCTCCCAGACCTGCCACGATGGGGCTTGGCTGGTGTTCAATCAGATTGAAATCCAGATGTTCGTTGCGCAGTCCGTCAGTGACATGCCTGCGGCTTCGCGGGGATTGTCGCTCTACAGGCTGACCCAGCGTCTGTATCGGTTGCACGAGTTGGACAGCATCGCCCGCGCACAGGCTGCAGGGCGCGACGAGGCCGAAGTGCGCCTGGCGTATCGCCTGCGCTGGTCGACTGAACTGGACTTGCCATTACCGCCAGGCAGCATGTTGTATCAAGTGCACGCCAACATTCGTCCCGGCGAGCTGGATGCGGCGCTGGCGCGAGTGCAACAGGGTGAACATGGCGAACCGTTCATGGCCTACGCCGTCCAGCGCGATTTCTGGGTGGAGTATCTGCGCGAATCCTATGCCGAACGCTTCGAGGCGCTCAAGCAGGACTATCTGGCGCGCGTGGCGGCAGTGCCGGAGCGCTTCCCGGGACGTGCCCTCGATGAGCTGGGTGAGGAGTTCGCTGCGTTGAAGCGCGCGTTCGATGCGCAGGAAACCAACCTGATTCGCGAGCTGACCTATCGCGAAGGGAGCGACCAGGGCTGATCGGCCGTCTTTAAAACGGCGCATCCCCCAGAATCGTTGCGCGGTGCATGACTCGCCGCTGTGGCCGGTAGTCGTCCACCGCGTAATGCTGGGTGACGCGGTTGTCCCACATGGCCACGTCGTTTTCCTGCCAGCGCCAGCGGATGGTGAATTCCGGCCGCGTGGCGTGGGCGAACAGCAATTTCAGTATCGCCTCGCTTTCCGCCGGCTCCAGCTCGTTGATCCGGGTGGTGAAACCGTCGTTGACGAACAGTGCCTTGCGCCCGCTCACCGGGTGGGTGCGAATCACCGGGTGTGACAGTGGCGGATTCTTGCGTCGGGTTTCTTCCCAGCGCGCCAGGTCTTCGGCGGTGCTGCCAAAGCGCTCCAGCGGGAAGGAGCGGGTGAAGTCGTGAGTCGCGGTCAAGCCGTCGAGCAGGCTCTGCAAGGGTTTGGACAGCGCCTCGAAAGCAGCAATGCCGCTGGCCCACAATGTGTCGCCGCCGTAGGCTGGCAGCTGCTTGGCGCTCAAGACCGCGCCCAGCGCCGGAGTCGGCAGGAAGGTCACGTCGGTGTGCCAGATGGCGTTGTCGCGCACGTCGGTCAGGGCGGTGTCGATCACCATCACTTCGGGTTGCCCGGCAACGTTGGGATAGATCGGATGAACGTGCAGGTCGCCGAAGTTGGCGGCGAAGCGCGCCTGTTGTTGCGGGGTGACGGGTTGGTCGCGAAAGAACAGCACCTGATACGTCAGCAATGCCTGTTCGATGGCGTTGCGTTGTTCGGCGGTCAAGTCCCGGCTCAGGTCAACGCCGCTGATTTGTGCGCCCAATGCTGAGCTGATTGGGGTGATATGAAGGCTCATGATGATCTCTTGGTTCGGCGCCGATTTGCCGGCGTGGTCAGTGTCGTTCGGGTCGTCAGGTCAGTGGTTCTGGCCGTGCCAGGGCACCAGCTTGCGTTGCAGGGCGCGCAGGCTCATCTCCAGGGCAAAGGCGATCAGCGCAATGACCAGGATCCCCAGCACCACCACATCGGTGACCAGGAACTGCGCCGCTGACTGCACCATGAAACCCAGGCCGCTGGTGGCGGCGATCAGCTCGGCGGCCACCAGGGTCGACCAGCCCACGCCCAGGCCGATGCGCACGCCGGTCAGGATGTCGGGCAGGGCGCTGGGCAGGATCACGTGGCGAATCAACTGCCAGCGAGTGGCGCCCAACGATTGCGCGGCGCGAAGCTTGGCGCTGTCGACGGTGCGCACACCTGTTGCAGTGGCGATGGCAATCGGCGCGAAGATCGCCAGATAAATCAGCAGCACCTTGGAGAATTCGCCGATACCGCACCAGATCACGATCAACGGCAGGTAGGCCAGTGGCGGAATCGGGCGATAGAACTCGATCAGCGGATCGAAGATGCCGCGAGCGATGCGGTTGTGGCCGATGGCGATGCCCACCGGAATCGCCGTCAGCACCGCAGCGCCCAAGGCCAGGCCGATGCGTTGCAGGCTGGCACCCAGATGCTGCCACAGGGTGGAATCCATATAGCCCTTGGTCATCAGCAACCAGGCTTTTTCCAGCACAGCCGAGGGCGGCGGCAGAAACAGCGGCTCGACCCATTCGAACGCGGTCACCAGCCACCAACTGCCCAGCAGGACAAGCAGCGTCAACACGCTGATGGCGCGAGTGCTCAGGCTCAGGCGCTTTGATGCAACCTTGGCCGAGATGGGCGTGGCGAGGGTTTCGCCCGCCTGGGTAGACGGAAACTGGCTCATGCGCGTTGCTCCACGGTGGCCTGGCGTTGAGAGAACACCCGAGCCAACACGTGCTCGCGGGTTTCAATGAACTTCGGATCGGACTTGATCGCCCGCGCCGACTCACCTGCGCCGTAGCGCTGGCCGAAATCCAGTTTCAGGTGCTCGACGATCTGTCCCGGGTTGGGCGCCAGCAGGATCAGGTCGGTGGCGAGGAAAACTGCTTCTTCGATGTCGTGGGTAATCAGGAACACCGGCTTGGCGCTGCGCTGCCAGACTTGCAGCAGCAATTCCTGCATCTGCTCCCGGGTGAAGGCGTCCAGCGCGCCAAAGGGCTCGTCCATCAGCAGTACGCGTGGGTCGGCCGCCAACGCACGGGCCAGGCCCACGCGCTGCTTTTGCCCGCCCGACAGCTGCCAGACGCGGCGTTTCTCGAAACCGGCCAGGTCCACCAGTGCGAGCATTTCCCGCGCCTTCGCTTCGCGCTGCCCGCGTGGCACGCCTGCCAGCTCAAGGCCGAAGGCTACGTTGGCCAGCACGTCTTGCCACGGCAGCAGGGCGTCGTCCTGAAACACCACACCGCGCTCGGCACTCGGGCCTTTGACGGGAACACCGTCCAGGGTGATGCGCCCGGCGCTGGGCTCGACGAAACCTGCAATCAGATTCAACAGCGAAGTCTTGCCGCTGCCCGAAGGACCCAGCGCGACCAGCAACTGCTGCGGGCCCAGGCTCAACGAAATATCCGACAGCACGGGGCTGGCCGCGCCGGGATACTGTGCGCTGATGCGCGCGAGGTTCAACAAGGCCATGGCAATGACTCCGGTCGTTTAATGGACAGCTTTTGCGTAGCAGTCCGGCTTGCCGGCGAGGCGGGTTTGAAATCGCTGACGCCGGCAAGCCGGACTGCTACGGGTGGAAAATTACTGGGTAACGAACTTGGCACTGACGTAGGGGGTGTAGTCCGCCAGTACCGCATCGACCTTGCCCTGTTCCTTGAGGAAGGCGGCTGTCTTGCCGATCGCTTCGGTGGTCGGCGCGCCCAGTTCTTTCACTTGATCGCTGGCCAGCGGGTAGACGTTGCCTTGCAGCAGGCCCGGAATATCGGCCGCTTTGGCGCCGGAGAGGGTCACCAGCTTGTCGACATTCTTGCCGTTGGCGAGCCAGGCGGCGGGGTCCTTGCGGTAGTCGGCGTAGGCGTCGAGGGTGGTCTTGGCGAAGGCTTTGACGAGGTCAGGATGCTTGGCGGCGAAGTCTTTACGCACGATCCAGGCATCGAAGGTCGGCGCGCCGAGCTTGGCCAGCTCACCGGAGGTGATCAACACTTTGCCGGTTTCCTTGGCCACGCCCAGTGCCGGGTCCCAGACGTAGGTGGCGTCGATGTCGCCGCGCTGCCAGGCGGCTGCGATGGCGGGAGGCGCGAGGTTGAGGATGGTCACTTTGGACGGGTCGATGTTCCAGTGTTTCAGCGCCGCCAGCAGGCTGTAGTGCCCGGTGGACACGAAGGGAACGGCGATTTTCTTGCCGATCAGATCCTGTGGGCTGTTGATCCCGGCGCCATTACGCGCGACCAGCGCTTCGGCGGCGCCGATCTGGGTGGCAATCAGGAACGTTTCGACCGGCAGCTTGCGAGTGGCTGCGGCTGTCAGGGGGCTGGAGCCGAGGTAGCCAATCTGCACGTCGCCCGAGGCGATGGCGGTGATCACATCCGCGCCATTGTCGAATTTGCGCCAGGCGATCTTCGAGCCCGTGGCTTTTTCGTAGGCGCCGTCGGCCTGGGCGACTTTCGCCGGATCCACGGTGGTCTGGTAAGCGACGGTGAAGTCCGCGGCCTGGGCGATCAAGGCAGAGCCTGCCAGCGACAGCGCTGCGAGCAGACGAAGAGGGTTGAGCAGTTTCATGAGGAGGCTCCGAATCAAGACAGACCGTGGCTGATGATACGAAGCGTAAATGATCTAAGAAATGCAAAATAAATAACTTTTTAGCATGAGCTTAGAGGTGAAAAGCTGGTCGTCGAAGGCGCTTCCTGGGGGTGGTGCAGAAAATTGCGACAGTACGATGACCCGTCATCCATCCGTCACATTTTCTAAATAATATCTGCGCGCTTGTCCAAGGCGGACCGAATACGCCCATACCGTCCTGGATTTGAGTGGCAAATCAGCGTAGCCGGGTTTTTGCCAGTTAACTGACGAGTGAATTCCACTTTCATCCAAAAAAGAGACGGACAGCAGGGTGACAGCTGTAACAATCGGGTCTACCCGTTTTTCAATCTCTTATTTTTCAGACAGTTATGTACTGGGTCTTCACCCTGTTTCATAGCGCGACAGTGACTGAGCGGTCTGGTTCCGGTCGTACGATGTGCCGAAACCAATCGATCTGACGAACGGTTTGGAAATATTTTTTGGGAATTAGGTAAAGACGCCGATACACTCCGCAACGGACGGCTGAAACGGCTTGTGACATATAACTGTTTAGCATAAAAACAGATTCACAAAGTCTTTTTAGGTTTAAAGGATTTACCTTACCTTGCAGCCAGCTGTTAGAGCGGTCTAGTCAATTAGTCTGGGGTCCATTGACTCTCTGAGTCGGGTCCAGCGCTAATCGCGCATCCGCGGTCCTGAGCAAAATAGCCATGACCAACGAACTACAAAAATTAGATTCAAGAGGAGCGAAACACAATGAAGAAGTCCACCCTGGCCTTGGCCGTCTATGCAGGTGTAGTGGCCACTCAGGCTGGTGCTGCCGGTTTCTTTGACGACAGCAAAGCAACTGTAAGTTCTCGTACTCTGTATTTCGAGAACGACAACCGCGAGCAGTTCGGCACCGCTAAAGCATCTGATCAGCGTCAAACGGCCACTGGCCTGCTGTTCAACTTCATCTCCGGCTACACCCCAGGCACCGTTGGTTTCGGTCTGGACGTGCAGAGCATGGTCGGCATCAACCTGGGCGGTGGTATCACTCACCACGGCACCGGTACTGCGAACACCGTGACTCCCGTCGACACCGATGGCACCCCTGTTGATAGCTGGAGCCGTACTGGCGCCAACGCCAAGGTCAAGATCTCCAAGACCGAGCTGAAACTGGGTAACGCCCTGCAGCCGAACTTGCCGATCCTGGTCGCGAACGACGGTCGTCTGCTGCCACAAACGTTCGAAGGCGGCATTGTCTCCTCCAAGGAACTGGATGGCTGGACTTTCACCGGCGGTAAACTGACCCAGGCCGCTGGCCGTGCGTCGAGCAACTGGTCGGGTATGGCCGTTGCCGGTGGTACTGAAGACTCCAACAGCTTCACCTTCGCCGGTGCAGACTGGAAAGTCACCAAAGACCTGACCCTGCAGGCATACCACTCGGTTCTGGAAGACTACTACAAGCAGACTTTCCTGGGCCTGGTACACGTTCTGCCAATCGCTGACGACCAATCGTTCAAGACCGACCTGCGCTACTTCGATAGCCGCTCGGAAGGCAAGAACGGCGAAACCGGCTACCTGTTCAACAACAACGGCGGCTATGCGAAAAAAGCTGGCGAAGTTGACAACAAAACCTGGTCGGCCATGTTCACCTACACCCTGGGCGGCCACTCGCTCATGCTGGGTCACCAGGACGTGGGTGATGACGGCGGCTTCGTATGGATGAACAACGGCAACATCACCAAAAATGGTGGCGCTGCTACTGTAGCCAACGCTGCTGAAGGTCAGGGCGGTTCGAGCTTCTACCTGTTCACCGACTCCATGATCAACCAGTTCGCCCGTGCCGGTGAGACGACTAACTTCGGTCAGTACTCCTACGACTTCGCACGTCTGGGCGTTCCAGGCCTGAAGGCTGCCATCGCTTACCTGCACGGCGACAACATCAAGTCGCAGCGCGGCAACTTGGGTGACAGCTCCGAGTGGGAACGCGACATGCGTATCGACTACGTGTTCCAGGACGGTCCTCTGAAGGGCTTCGGCGCTACCCTGCGTCGTGCTAACTACCGCGGTAGCTTCACTGGCACCAACGCCCAGAACAGCCACATCGCTGACCAGGACCAGACTCGTCTGATCTTCAACTACACCTACGCTTTCAAATAAGCATTGGTCAGTTGAAAGAAACCCCGCTTCGGCGGGGTTTTTTTATGCCCGAAAGATTTGACGCCATGGTTTTTCGGTCTTTTCTTTTCCAATGCCGCACAGGCACAGTAACCAGATAATTCACAACCAAAGGAGCACGCTTGTATGGGACTGAAACTCGGCGACATCGCCCCGGACTTCGAACAGGAATCCAGCGAAGGGCGAATCAAATTTCACGAGTGGCTGGGCGGCAAGTGGGCGGTGCTGTTTTCGCACCCCGCCGATTTCACGCCGGTCTGCACCACCGAGCTTGGCTTTACCGCCAAACTCAAGGACGAGTTCGAAAAACGCAATGTGAAGGCCATTGCCTTGTCAGTTGACCCGGTCGATTCCCACATCAAATGGATCGACGACATCAACACCACCCAGAACACCATCGTCAATTTCCCGATCCTGGCCGACGCCGATCGCAAGGTCTCCGAGCTGTACGACCTGATCCACCCCAACGCCAGCGAAACCCTGACTGTACGCTCGTTGTTCGTGATCGACCCGAACAAGAAAGTGCGCCTGACCATTACCTACCCGGCCAGCACCGGCCGTAACTTCCACGAGATCCTGCGGGTGATCGATTCGCTGCAGTTGACCGACAACTACAAGGTTGCCACGCCTGCGAACTGGAAGGACGGTGAAGACGTCGTGATCGTGCCGTCGATCAAGGACGAGGCGGAGATCAAGGAACGCTTCCCCAAGGGCTACAAGGCCGTCACGCCGTACCTGCGCCTGACCCCGCAGCCCAACCGCTGATTCACCCGCTTCAACCACGACATTCGGGCCGATTTATCGGCCCTTTTTTTGTCCGTGATTTTTGCGAATTGTGTCGGTCCCGTAGCAGTCCGGCTTGCCTGCGTCAGCGGTTTCGAGGACCTCGACGCCGGCAAGCCGGACTGCTACGTCGACAATGTAGATTTATATATTCGTTTCGGTGCTAACCAAATGAATAAATATGATTTTAAAGAATAAAAAGCCCCTGTTAAGGTCTCTTCGTCCCGGCCAGTGCGCCGGTCATGAATCCCCATGACGCCTTACTCGTCCGCCATCGGCCAAGCAGGTGCAACCATAAATTGTTACAGCAAAGGAGCGTGCCATGAGCACAGTCATTTTGCGTCGAGGCCTGGTCGCTCTGTTTGCTGCGGCGGTGTCCTTCGGTGCGATCACCCAGGCCCAGGCCGATACCCTGCGCATCGGTTATCAGAAATACGGCACGCTGGTGCTGCTCAAGGCCAAGGGGTCGCTTGAGAAGAAACTCGCAGACCAGGGCGTGCAAGTGCAATGGACCGAATTTCCCGGCGGGCCGCAATTGCTCGAAGGCCTGAACGTGGGCTCTATCGACTTTGGCGTGACCGGCGAAACCCCGCCTGTGTTTGCCCAGGCCGCTGGCGCCGATCTGCTCTACGTGGCCTCCGAGCCGCCAGCGCCGACCAGCGAAGCGATCCTGGTACCCAAGGATTCGCCGATTACCTCGGTCAAGGACCTCAAGGGCAAGAAAGTCGCCCTCAACAAAGGCTCCAACGTTCACTACCTGCTGGTGCGTGCCCTGGAAGAGGCCGGCCTCAAGTACAGCGACATCCAGACCGTATTCCTGCCACCGTCCGATGCCCGCGCCGCGTTCGAGCGTGGCAGCGTCGATGCCTGGGTGATCTGGGACCCGTACCAGGCCGCCGCCGAACAACAGTTGCAGGCCAAGACCCTGCGTAACGGCAAAGGTATCGTCGACAACAACCAGTTCTACCTCGCGACCAAACCTTACGCGCAACAGCATCCGAAAGTGATTCAGACGCTGATCGAAGAAGTGCGCGCCGTGGGTGAATGGTCCAAGGCCAACCCGGATGAAGTCACCAAACAGGTTGCGCCGCTGCTCGGCCTGCCGGAAGACATCACCAGGACCTCGGTCAAGCGCCAGGGCTACGGGGCGCTGTTCATCACCCCTGAAACTATCGCCGCGCAACAGAAAATCGCCGACACCTTCTACCAACTGAAGTTGATCCCCAAACCGCTCAGCATCGCCGATGTGATCTGGACGCCACCCGCTGCTGTCGCGAAAGCGCAGTAAGCCCTGGCATTAAGAGGAGACAACTCCATGAGCGTGGAAAGAATCACCCACAAACTGGCGCCTTGGTTGCTACCAGTTTTGTTGCTGGCCATCTGGCAACTGGCGGTCAGCGCCGGCTGGCTGTCTACCCGAATTCTGCCGGCCCCAAGCGCGGTGATTGAAGCCGGCGTGAACCTGGTGCGCAGCGGCGAGATCTGGAGCCACCTGGCGATCAGCGGCTGGCGCGCGGCAATCGGCTTTGCCATCGGCGGCGGGATCGGTCTGGCCCTGGGGTTCATCACTGGCCTGTCGAAATGGGGCGAGCGCCTGCTCGACAGCTCGGTGCAGATGATCCGTAACGTGCCGCACCTGGCGCTGATTCCGCTGGTTATCCTGTGGTTCGGCATCGACGAGAGCGCGAAGATTTTCCTGGTGGCACTGGGCACGCTGTTCCCGATCTACCTGAACACCTATCACGGCATTCGCAATATCGATCCGGCGCTGGTGGAAATGTCGCGCAGCTATGGGCTGTCCGGTTTCTCGCTGTTCCGGCACGTGATCCTGCCGGGGGCGATGCCTTCGATTCTGGTCGGCGTGCGCTTCGCCCTGGGCTTCATGTGGCTGACGCTGATCGTCGCCGAAACCATCTCCGCAAGCTCGGGTATCGGTTATCTGGCGATGAACGCCCGCGAATTCCTGCAGACCGACGTGGTGGTACTGGCCATCGTTCTGTACGCCGTCCTCGGCAAACTGGCAGACCTCGCGGCGCGCGGTCTGGAGCGGGTCTGCCTGCGTTGGCACCCGGCGTATCAAGTGGCTAAAGGCGGTGCGCGATGAGCAATCTTCAACAACCGGCAAACCTGTTGCGCGGGATTCCGCTACAGGTCCGCAAGCTGAAGAAGACCTTCGGCTCGCGGGAAGTTCTCAAGGACATCGATCTGCACATTCCGGCCGGCCAGTTCGTGGCCGTGGTGGGCCGCAGCGGATGCGGCAAAAGTACTCTGTTGCGCCTGCTGGCCGGGCTGGACAAGCCTTCGGCGGGGCAACTGCTGGCAGGCACGGCATCGCTGGCCGATGCGCGGGAAGACACTCGCCTGATGTTCCAGGAAGCGCGCCTGCTGCCGTGGAAAAAGATCATCGACAACGTAGGCCTGGGCCTCACTGGCGACTGGCGCGGCAAGGCCCTGGAGGCGCTGGACGCCGTGGGCCTGGCCGAGCGCGCCGATGAGTGGCCGGCTGCGCTGTCCGGGGGGCAGAAGCAGCGTGTGGCGCTGGCCCGGGCGTTGATCCACCAGCCGCGCCTGTTGCTGCTGGACGAGCCTCTGGGTGCGCTGGATGCCCTGACCCGCATCGAGATGCAGCAACTGATCGAGCGCCTGTGGCAGAAGCATGGCTTCACCGTGCTGCTGGTGACCCACGATGTCAGCGAAGCGGTGGCCATCGCCGACCGCGTGCTGCTGATCGAGGAGGGGCGCATTGGCCTGGACTTGCAGGTCGATCTGGCGCGCCCCAGGGCTCGCGGCTCCCATCGCCTGGCTACGCTGGAAACCGAAGTATTGAACCGCGTGCTGTCGCTGCCCGGCAGCCCGCCCGAACCCGAACCGACTTCACCCCTGCCCACGCAACTGCGTTGGGCCAACTGAATCCCGGCGCAACACTGCGCCCGGAACCGATCTCAAAAAGGAAGCCATACCATGACAATCAAAGCCATCAACGTACGTAACCAGTTCAAAGGCACCATCAAGGAAATCGTCACAGGCGACGTGCTGTCCGAAATCGACGTACAGACTGCGTCGGGCATCGTCACTTCCGTCATCACCACGCGTTCCGTAAAGGAACTGGAATTGGTGGTGGGCAGCGAAGTGATCGCGTTCGTGAAATCCACCGAGGTGTCGATCGCCAAGTTGTGATCGGTGCGGTGTGAACAACCCCGAAGGGTGCGAGCCCTTCGGGGTTTTTTATGTTCGGCACATACCCGTAGCAGCACGGCTTGCCGGCGGGAGCGGTGTGTCAGGCGGATTATTCGTCGCTGACACACCGCCCCGCCGGCAAGCCGTGCTGCTACGTGGTGATCTGTGAGCGCTTGGGCAGGAATGGCGGCAGATACAGACCCAGATACGCATCGAACACCCGCTGGCCTTCCTCGGCCATGCGCGGGGTGATGGTGTTGTGCAGTTGCACCGAGCGAGCGTAGACGCGGTCGGCCAGTTCCAGTGCCAGGGCGAAGATCTCGACGTCTTCGGGCAGCGCCGGCAGCTGGAAATGCCTGGCGAACAGCTCATGCATCAGGTTGCCCAGTTCCACGTCGTGCTGGCGGTCGGCCTGGGTGACTTCGGTCAGACCGTGCTGGGCGAGGATCAACTGGCGGGCGGCGGCATCGATGCTGTAGATGTGCAGCATGCGGGTCTCGACCAGGCGCGAAAGGTCATGCCAGGTACTGAGCCGGTCGTGATCGATGGGCTGTTGCAGGCTCTCCCGAAAGGCTGCGTGAACGTCTGCGGTCAGGGCCTCCAGCAGCGCCGGGACGCTGGCGAAGAAGTGATAGACCGATGATGGCGGAATCTCTGCGCGTTCGGCCACGCTGTAGATCGACAGACTCGCCACGCCATCGGACGCCAGCAGGGTGCGTGCGGCATCGAGGATCGAATCGATCCGCGCCTGGCTGCGTGCACGGGGTTTGCGGGGTGTGGCGGGGCGGGTCATTGCTTGCTCTCTCGATCGGGGCCGCAAGCATTGTACGCGAGCAAGCAAACCGGTTGGCAGTCCCTGTAGCAGCACGGCTTGCCGGCGGGGGCGTGCTTGAAATCGCTCCCGCCGGCAAGCCGTGCTGCTACGGAAAGTCAGTGCTGATTCAAACCGTCTAAAATAAAAAACGCCCCGAACCGCTGGGATTGGGGGCGTTCTTTTTATTTCACACAACCGTCACACGGTGTGCAGATACCAGTTGTACTCAAGGTCGGAGATGGAGTGCTCGAACTCCTCCAGCTCACTTTCCTTGCACGCGACGAAGATATCGATGTACTTCGGATCGATGTATTTCGCCATGATCTCGCTGTCGTCCAGCTCACGCAGGGCATCGCGCAGGTTGTTCGGCAGGCTCTGCTCATTCTGCTCATAGGAGTTGCCTTCGACCGGCGCACCAGGCTCGACCTTGTTGGTCAGGCCGTGGTGGATACCGGCCAGAACCGACGCCATCAGCAGGTACGGGTTGGCATCGGCACCGGCGACGCGGTGTTCGATGCGCACAGCATCTGCAGATCCTGTAGGCACACGCACGGCAACCGTACGGTTATCCAGGCCCCAGGATGGCGAGTTGGGCACGTAGAACTGAGCACCGAACCGGCGATACGAGTTGACGTTCGGGCAAAGGAACGCCATCTGCGCCGGCAGGGTCTCGAGCACACCGCCGATCGCATGACGTAATGCGGCGTTCTGCTCGGGATCCTCGCTGGTGAAGATGTTCTTGCCATCGCGATCCAGGATCGAGATGTGAACGTGCAATCCGTTGCCCGCCTGGCCTGGGTAAGGCTTGGCCATGAAAGTAGTGTCCATTTCATGGTCGTAGGCGATGTTCTTGATCAGTCGCTTGAGCAGTACCGCGTAGTCGCAGGCTTTCAGCGCATCAGCGGTGTGGTGCAGGTTCACTTCGAACTGCGCCGGGGCACTTTCCTTGACGATGGCGTCGGCAGGAATGCCTTGCTCCTTGGCACCTTCCAGAATGTCCTGGAGGCAGTCGACGTATTCGTCCAGGTCGTCGATCAGGTAGACCTGTGTCGAGTGCGGGCGTTTGCCGGAGATCGGCGAGCGTGGCGGCTGTGGACGACCGTTAACGTTCTCCTGATCGATCAGGTAGAACTCAAGCTCGAACGCCGCGCAGATGGTCAGGCCCAGTTCGTCGAACTTGGATACCACCTGGCGCAGCACTTCACGTGGATCGGCGAAGAACGGCTCGCCTTCCAGCTCGTGCATGGTCATCAGAAGTTGTGCGGTAGGACGCTTCTGCCAAGGCTCGTTGCAGAGAGTGTCGGGGATTGGATAACAGATTCGGTCAGCGTCACCGATGTCCAGGCCAAGACCGGTGCTTTCCACCGTCGAGCCGTTGATATCCAGTGCGAAAAGAGAAGCTGGGAGGTTGATGCCTTTTTCGTAAACCTTATGAAGGCTGGTGCGTTCAATGCGCTTGCCGCGCACCACGCCATTCATATCTGCAATCAGAAGGTCAACGTATAGAACCTCAGGATGTTCCTTAAGGAACGCGTTCGCTTCGTTGAGCTGAACGGCACGCGGGGGTACCGACATGATGCAACACCTTTGTTGTTGAAAATATCAATCATCGAGCATTACGGGGTTCAGTCAATCCGAAAGCCCGATTGAAGTCAAGAGAGCCCTGTTTTGCCCTAAAACGGCGCCTCAAGGCCATTTTTGCCGCACTTTAGGGCAGAAAACGGACGCTGGAGGTCTTGGGAACTGCGATCTTGAGCGGGGCGTGTTTTATTTTTTACGGGGCTGTTGTGTAAAAAAATGAACAAGGCTAAGCTCGTTTGCAACCCATAACAGCAATAATACCGGGGGTCACATGTCTCGCCTTCCGCTGATCGGCGTCACCGCCTGCACTCAGCAAATCGGCTCGCATGCCTATCACATCAGTGGCGACAAATACGTCCGCGCAGTTGCCGTCGCTGCCAAGGGCCTGCCGCTGATTCTGCCGTCGCTGGCAGAGCTGCTCGATCCTGCCGACATACTCTCGGCGGTCGATGGCCTGCTCTTCACCGGTTCTCCATCCAACGTCGAACCCTATCATTATAGTGGTCCTGCCAGCGCGCCGGGCACTGCTCATGATCCTGCACGCGACCACACCACCTTACCCCTTATTCGCGCTGCTGTGGCTGCCGGCGTGCCTGTGCTGGGCATTTGCCGCGGTTTCCAGGAGATGAATGTGGCGTTTGGTGGCAGTCTTCATCAGAAGGTTCACGAGACTGGAACGTTCATGGATCATCGTGAACCGGACAACGAACCCGTTGAAATTCAATACGCTCCAAGCCATCCGATGCACATCGAAGCCGGTGGCGTGTTGGCTGGTCTGGGGCTGGGTGAAGAAATTCGTGTCAATTCAATTCATGGACAGGGTATCGAGCGCCTTGCACCCGGTCTGCGAGTCGAGGCGAAAGCCCCGGATGGCTTGATCGAAGCGATCTCCGTTCCTGCGGGCGCGGCTTTTGCTTCATCTGACGTGTTTGCACTGGGCGTTCAATGGCACCCGGAGTGGCAGGTCACGCAGAACCCGGACTATCTTTCAATCCTGCAGGCATTTGGCGATGCCTGTCGAAAGCGTGCGATACAACGCGACGCGCAAGCGTCAAAGAACGCCTGATCGCCATGACGACGACCAGGAACTGAAACCCCTGAGGTATTTATGAGTACCAACCTCGACCAGCTCACCGATTGGTTGAAAGAACACAGGATTACCGAAGTCGAATGCATGATCTCCGACTTGACCGGTATCACGCGGGGCAAGATCTCTCCGACCAACAAGTTCATAGCCGAAAAGGGCATGCGCTTGCCGGAAAGTGTATTGCTGCAGACCGTGACCGGCGATTACGTCGAAGACGACATTTATTATGAGTTGCTGGACCCCGCAGACATCGACATGTTCTGCCGTCCTGACCAGAACGCGGTGTATCTGGTGCCCTGGGCCATTGAGCCTACCGCGCAGGTGATTCACGACACCTACGACAAGCAAGGCAATCCCATCGAGCTGTCGCCGCGCAATGTGTTGAAAAAGGTGCTGAAGCTCTACGCTGACCGTGGCTGGAAGCCGATCGTCGCGCCGGAGATGGAGTTCTACCTGACCAAGCGCAGCGAAGACCCTGACTACCCGTTGCAGCCACCGGTAGGCCGTTCGGGCCGTCCGGAAACTGGCCGTCAGTCGTTCTCCATCGAGGCGGCCAACGAATTCGACCCGCTGTTCGAAGATGTCTATGACTGGTGCGAATTGCAGCACCTGGACCTGGACACGCTGATTCACGAAGACGGCACCGCGCAGATGGAAATCAACTTCCGTCACGGCGATGCGCTGTCGCTGGCCGACCAGATCCTGGTGTTCAAACGCACCATGCGTGAAGCCGCCCTCAAGCACGACGTGGCCGCCACCTTCATGGCCAAGCCCATGACCGGCGAGCCTGGCAGTGCGATGCACCTGCACCAGAGCATCGTCGACATGGAGACCGGCAAGAACATCTTCTCCAATGAAGACGGAACGATGAGCCAGCTGTTCCTGCACCACATCGGTGGCCTGCAGAAACTGATCCCCGAGCTGTTGCCGTTGTTCGCACCGAACGTCAACTCGTTCCGCCGCTTCCTGCCCGATACCTCGGCGCCGGTGAACGTGGAATGGGGCGAGGAAAACCGCACCGTCGGCCTGCGCGTACCGGATGCCGGCCCGCAGAACCGCCGCGTCGAAAACCGCCTGCCGGGCGCCGATGCCAACCCGTACCTGGCCATCGCCGCGAGCCTGCTGTGCGGCTATATCGGCATGGTCGAGGGCCTGAATCCAAGCGCCCCGGTGGTGGGCCGCGGTTATGAGCGCCGCAACCTGCGCCTGCCGCTGACCATCGAGGACGCGCTGGAGCGGATGGAAAACAGCAAGACCGTCGAGAAATACCTGGGCAAGACATTTGTCACCGGCTACGTCGCGGTCAAGCGCGCCGAGCACGAAAACTTCAAGCGTGTGATCAGTTCGTGGGAGCGGGAATTCCTGCTCTTTGCCGTCTGAAGTTCACAGGCGCCGCCCGGCCTTCACGGGCCAGTGGCGCTGACACGCGATACACAGCTAATGGAGTGGTTCATGAGTTCCAACAACCCGCAGACCCGCGAATGGCAAGCCCTCAGCAGCGACCATCACCTGGCGCCCTTCAGCGACTTCAAACAGCTTAAAGAGAAAGGCCCGCGCATCATCACCAAAGCCCAAGGCGTCTACCTCTGGGACAGCGAAGGCAACAAGATCCTCGACGGCATGGCCGGCCTGTGGTGCGTGGCGGTGGGTTATGGCCGCGATGAACTGGCGGACGCCGCCAGCAAGCAGATGCGCGAGCTGCCTTATTACAACCTGTTCTTCCAGACTGCCCACCCGCCTGCATTGCAGCTGGCCAAGGCGATTGCCGATATCGCGCCTGAAGGCATGAACCACGTGTTCTTTACCGGTTCCGGCTCCGAAGGCAACGACACCGTGCTGCGCATGGTCCGCCACTATTGGGCGGTGAAGGGCAAGCCCTCGAAGAAAACCATCATCAGCCGCATCAACGGCTACCACGGCTCCACGGTGGCAGGCGCGAGCCTGGGTGGCATGACGTACATGCACGAGCAGGGCGATCTGCCGATTCCCGGCATCGTTCATATCCCGCAGCCTTACTGGTTCGGTGAAGGCGGCGACATGACCCCGGATGAGTTTGGCGTCTGGGCTGCCGAGCAACTGGAAAAGAAAATTCTCGAAGTCGGTGAAGAAAACGTCGGCGCCTTCATCGCCGAGCCGATCCAGGGCGCGGGCGGTGTGATCGTTCCGCCAGACACCTACTGGCCGAAGATCAAGGATATCCTGGCCAAGTACGACATCCTGTTCGTGGCCGATGAGGTGATCTGTGGTTTTGGTCGCACCGGTGAGTGGTTCGGTAGCGACTTCTTCGACCTCAAGCCTGATCTGATGACCATCGCCAAAGGCCTGACCTCCGGCTACATCCCCATGGGCGGCGTCATCGTGCGCGATGAAGTGGTGAAGGTGCTGAACGAGGGCGGTGATTTCAACCACGGCTTCACTTACTCGGGGCACCCGGTGGCGGCAGCGGTGGGTCTGGAAAACATCCGCATTCTGCGTGACGAGAAGATCGTGGAGCGGGTCAAGTCGGAAACGGCACCATACTTGCAAAAGCGTTTGCGTGAGTTGAACGATCATCCGCTGGTGGGTGAAGTGCGCGGAGTCGGTTTGCTCGGGGCCATTGAACTGGTCAAGGACAAGGCAACTCGCAAGCGTTACGAGGGTCTTGGTGTAGGCATGATCTGCCGCAATTTCTGCTTCAACAACGGGCTGATCATGCGGGCAGTGGGCGACACCATGATTATCTCGCCGCCGCTGGTCATCAGCTTTGCCGAGATCGATGAGCTGGTGGAAAAGGCACGCAAATGCCTGGACCTGACGTTGGCCGAGTTGAGCAAGTGATTCTTCGTAGCAGTCCGGCTTGCCGGCGGTAGCGATTCCAAGACCGCCACCGCCGGCAAGCCGGACTGCTACGAGGTGCAATGTTCAGCGGCGATCCCCACCGGCAGATGAAATCTTTGAAAGTTATGCAACATGGCGGGCAGGTGCGCTTGTAAGGCCGCCCAGGAAATTGCCAGACTAACGGTTGTTGTAGTCGCCGCTAACATAAAAACACTGGAGCTGTACGAATGAAGAAATTTGGCAAAACCCTCCTCGCGTTGTCCATGATGGGCGCAGTGGCTGCGGCCGCGCACGCCGATGACAAAGTTCTGCACGTCTATAACTGGTCCGACTACATCGCACCGAACACCATTGCCGAGTTCGAAAAAGAGTCGGGCATCAAAGTGGTGTACGACGTCTTCGACAGCAACGAGACCCTGGAAGCCAAATTGCTGGCTGGCAAATCGGGCTACGACATCGTGGTGCCGTCCAACAACTTCCTGGCCAAGCAGATCAAGGCCGGTGTTTACCAGGAGCTGGACAAGTCCAAGCTGCCTAACTACAAAAACCTGGACCCTGCACTGTTGAAAGCCGTGTCCGTCAGCGACCCTGATAACAAGCACGCCTTCCCGTACATGTGGGGTTCGATCGGTATTGGCTTCAACGCCGAGAAGGTCAAGGCCGCACTGGGCGCCGATGCCCCGGTCAACTCGTGGGATCTGCTCTTCAAGCCTGAAAACGCAGCCAAGCTCAAGGGCTGTGGCGTGAGCTTCCTGGATTCGCCGACCGAAATGCTGCCAGTGGCGCTGCATTACCTGGGTCTGCCAACCGACAGCCAGAAGAAAGAAGACATCGAGAAAGCCGAAGCGCTGTTCAAGAAGATTCGTCCTTCGGTCACCTACTTCCACTCCTCCAAGTACATCTCGGACCTGGCCAACGGCAACATCTGCGTAGCCGTGGGTTATTCGGGTGACGTGTACCAGGCCAAGGCCCGTGCCGAAGAAGCCGGTGGCAAGATCAAGGTCAGCTACAACATTCCCAAAGAAGGTGCTGGCAGCTTCTATGACATGGTCGCCATTCCAAAAGACGCAGAAAACGTCGACGGCGCCTACAAGTTCATGAACTTCCTGCTGCAACCGAAGGTGATGGCTGAAATCACCAACGCCGTGCACTTCCCGAACGGCAACAAGGCTGCAACCGAGTTCGTCGACAAGGAAATCACCTCCGACCCGGGTGTGTATCCACCTGCTGATGTTCTGGCCAAGTTGTACGCCATCGCCGACCTGCCGGCAGCGACTCAACGCCTGATGACCCGCAGCTGGACCAACATCAAGTCCGGCAAGTAAGCCTGTAGCGTGCCGTTGAACAACAAACGGCACGCGTATCACCCGTAGCAGTCCGGCTTGCCGGCGGCCGTCAAATTGCAATCGCCGGCAAGCCGGACTGCTACAGAACATTTGTCTGGATGTGGTTGTAAGAAAAAATTCTTTTTGCGACAAGGGTTTATCGAAGGTAAGTTGCGCGCCGGATTTGTTTCAGGCGGCCACGGCTGCCATCGGCACGGGCAACAGGCCCAACTACTGAAAAGGACTGCAAACGTGTCTATGTCTTTATTTTCCAAAGGCTTGCTGCTCGGAGCCGGCCTGACGCTCGCCGTCGGTGCTTACGCGGAATCCACTGTCCGCATTTATAACTGGTCCGATTACATCGGAACCACCACCCTGGCGGACTTCGAGTCCACCACCGGCATCAAGACCAAGTACGACGTCTTCGACTCCAACGAAACCCTGGAAGGCAAGCTGCTGGCCGGTCACACCGGTTATGACGTGGTAGTGCCCTCCAACCACTTCCTTGGCAAACAGATCAAGGCTGGTGCGTTCCAGAAGCTCGACAAATCGCAACTCCCCAACTATTCCAACCTCGACCCCGAACTGATGAAGCGCCTGGAGAAGAATGATCCGGGTAATCAGTACGCCGTGCCGTATCTGTGGGGCACCAACGGCATTGGTTACAACGTCGACAAGATCAAGGAAGTGCTGGGCGTCGACACCATCGATTCGTGGGCGGTGCTGTTCGAACCCGAGAACATCAAGAAGCTGCAGAAGTGCGGCGTGGCGTTCCTCGATTCGGCAGACGAAATGATGCCTGCCGTGCTGAATTACATGGGCCTGAACCCCAACAGCACTGACGAGAAAGACTACAAGAAAGTTGAAGACAAGTTGCTCAAGGTCCGTCCTTACGTGACCTACTTCAACTCCTCCAAATACATCACGGACCTGGCCAACGGCGACATCTGCATCGCGGCCGGCTTCTCCGGCGACGTGTTCCAGGCCAAGGCTCGCGCCGAAGAAGCGGGCAAGGGCGTGAACATCGCCTATTCGATTCCCAAAGAGGGCGGCAACCTGTGGTTCGACATGCTGGCGATCCCAGCCGATGCCCCGGACGTCAAAGCCGCTCACGCCTTCATCAACTACATCCTCAAGCCTGACGTGATCGCCAAGGTCAGCGACCAGGTGGGATACGCCAACCCGAACCCGGCTTCGGGCGAGCTGATGGATCAGGAAATCCGCAACGACGAGGCGGTGTATCCACCGGCCGACGTGCAGAAGCGGCTGTACGTCAACTCCGAGTTGCCGCCGAAAATTCAGCGCGTCATGACGCGCAGCTGGACCAAGATCAAATCCGGTAAATAAGACCAGGCGCCCGGCCGTAGTGGCCGGGCGCAAAAACAGTTGGGAGTTTCACCCATGGCAGTTGCCTCCGGCGCCTACAAAAAAGCCCTTGAGGGTGGTCAGCAACCTAAACAGGTGCTGGTCAAAATCGATCGGGTCACCAAAAAGTTCGACGAGACGGTTGCTGTGGACGATGTGTCTCTGCAGATCAACAAAGGCGAGATCTTCGCCCTGCTTGGCGGTTCTGGTTCGGGCAAGTCCACGTTGCTGCGCATGCTGGCCGGTTTCGAGCGGCCGACCGAGGGGCGCATTTTCCTCGATGGCGTCGACATCACAGACATGCCGCCGTACGAACGTCCGATCAACATGATGTTCCAGTCCTACGCGCTGTTTCCGCACATGACCGTTGCGCAGAACATCGCCTTCGGCCTGCAACAGGACAAACTGCCCAAGGCCGAGATCGACGCCCGCGTGGCCGAGATGCTCAAGCTGGTGCAGATGACCCAGTACGCCAAGCGCAAGCCGCACCAGCTCTCCGGTGGTCAGCGTCAGCGTGTAGCCCTGGCCCGCTCGCTGGCCAAGAAGCCGAAACTGCTGCTGCTCGATGAGCCCATGGGCGCACTGGACAAGAAGCTGCGTTCGCAGATGCAACTGGAGCTGGTGGAGATCATCGAGCGCGTCGGCGTGACCTGCGTCATGGTGACCCACGACCAGGAAGAGGCCATGACCATGGCCCAGCGCATCGCGATAATGCACCTGGGCTGGATTGCCCAGATCGGCAGCCCGGTGGACATCTACGAGACCCCGACCAGCCGCCTGGTCTGCGAGTTCATCGGTAACGTCAACCTGTTCGACGGCGAAGTCATCGAGGACATGGAAGGCCACGCGCTGATCAGAAGCCCTGAGCTGGAACGCAATATCTATGTCGGCCACGGCATCAGCACCTCGGTGGAAGACAAGCAGATCACCTACGCGATTCGTCCGGAGAAACTGCTCATCACCACCGAGCAGCCTGCATACGAATACAACTGGTCGCGCGGCAAGGTGCATGACATCGCCTACCTGGGCGGCCACTCGGTGTTCTACGTGCAACTGGCCTGCGGCAAGCTGGTGCAGTCCTTCGTGGCCAACGCCGAACGCCGTGGCGCGCGTCCTACCTGGGACGACGAAGTCTACGTGTGGTGGGAAGACGACAGCGGCGTGGTACTGCGCTCATGAAAATCCGAAAACTAAAACGCACGCTGCAACGCATCACGCCCAATGGCCGTCAGGCGGTCATCGGGGTTCCTTTCCTGTGGCTGTTCCTGTTCTTCGCGCTGCCGTTTCTGATCGTTATAAAGATCAGTTTCGCCGAAGCCGACGTCGCGATTCCGCCGTACACCGAGATATTCTCCTACGCCGAGCAGAAGCTCGACATCGTGCTCAACTTCGCCAACTACGCGTTGCTGACCGGCGACGACCTGTACATCTCGGCGTACCTGGGTTCGTTGAAGATGGCCTTCTTCAGCACCCTGCTGTGCCTGCTGATCGGCTATCCGATGGCCTACGGCATTTCCATTGCCCGCAAGGAAATGCAGACCGTGCTGTTGCTGCTGATCATGATGCCGACCTGGACCGCGATCCTGATCCGCGTCTATGCCTGGATGGGCATCCTCAGCAACAACGGCCTGCTCAACGCCTTCCTGATGTGGCTGGGCGTCATCAGCGAACCGTTGCAGATCCTCAACACCAACCTCGCGGTCTACATTGGTGTCGTTTATTCCTATCTGCCGTTCATGATCCTGCCGCTGTACGCCAACCTGGTGAAGCACGACCAGAGCCTGCTGGAGGCGGCATCGGACTTGGGTTCTAGCACCTTCAACAGCTTCTGGAAGATCACCGTGCCGCTGTCCAAGAACGGCATCATCGCCGGCTGCATGCTGGTGTTCATTCCGGTGGTGGGCGAGTTCGTTATCCCTGAATTGCTGGGCGGCCCCGAGACGCTGATGATCGGTAAAGTGCTGTGGCAAGAGTTCTTCAACAACCGCGACTGGCCGGTGGCGTCTTCGCTGGCGGTGGTGATGCTGCTGATCCTCATCGTGCCAATCATTCTGTTCAACCGTAGCCAGGCCAAAGAACTGGAGGGCAAAGCATGAGAAGCTTCCGATTCTCGAACCTGATGCTGGTGCTGGGCCTGATCTTCATCTACGCCCCGATGGTCATCCTCGTGATCTACTCGTTCAACGCCTCCAAGCTTGTGACCGTGTGGGGCGGCTGGTCGGTGAAGTGGTACGTGGGCCTGCTGGACAACACCCAGTTGATGAGCGCGGTGATGCGCTCGCTGGAAATCGCCTGCTACACGTCCATCGCCGCAGTGGCCTTGGGCACAATGGCTGCGTTCGTGCTGACCCGCGTGACCCGCTTCAAGGGCCGCACGTTCTTCGGCGGGCTGGTGACGGCGCCGCTGGTCATGCCTGAGGTGATTACCGGTCTGTCGCTGTTGCTGCTGTTCGTGGCCATGGCGCAGATGATCGGCTGGCCGCAGGAACGTGGCATCGTCACCATCTGGATCGCCCACACGACGTTCTGTGCGGCGTATGTGGCGGTGGTGGTGTCGGCTCGCCTGCGTGAGCTGGACCTGTCCATCGAAGAGGCTGCTATGGACTTGGGGGCGCGTCCATGGAAGGTGTTCTTCCTGATTACCATCCCGATGATCGCGCCGTCTCTGGCGGCGGGCGGCATGATGTCGTTCGCGCTGTCGCTGGATGACTTGGTACTGGCGAGCTTCGTGTCGGGCCCTGGCTCGACGACCCTGCCGATGGAAGTGTTCTCGGCGGTGCGTCTGGGCGTGAAACCGGAGATCAACGCCATTGCCAGCCTGATCCTGCTGGCGGTATCGATCGCGACCTTCCTGGTGTGGTTCTTCACCCGCCGCGCTGAAAACGCCCGCAAGCGTGCGATTCAGCAGGCCATCGAAGAAGCAGCGGCCGATGGCTGGAAACAGCCGGATGTACGCCGCGCCCCGGCGCCGGAAGCAGTTTGATCTGAAGTCAGGTTGGCCACGATCGCGTGGCCAACCTGGAGAATCTGTGGGAGCGGGCGAGCCCGCTTCCACAGTGGTTGATGTGAATCCCCACAATGGCTGATGTCAGTTCTCGGCGGTAATAAGTGTCAGTGAGCTGGCACCAGCCTCAACACCTCGTTGCTATTTCCCACCACATCCCCCTCGCTGAATCGCTCCGGCCTGTACTGTCCGTTGATGTAGGCCTGTGCCTGGTCGGCGTAGTGCTTGTCGAAGAGCACGCCGCTTTGTCCCACCGGGTTGATGCCCAAGGCATGGGCGGGGTCGGCGAAGTCGATCAGGCGACGGGTCGAGGGGCCGTAGGTCACGGGCCACGGTGCCGTGGTGATGCTCGCTGAAAGGTTGTTCGGCACTTCATGGGTGCCGGGGGCGGCGAAGGGGCCGACGTTGAACAGCATGTCCAGCGGCGGCTGGCGGCCCAGCGGGTGTTCGTGGGTCAGGGTGTGCGCCTTGCCCCACGTCCATTCCTCGGGATTGGCGCCGTACAGGGATTTGAGGTGCGAAACCGCCGCATGCCACGCGGCCTTGATCGTATGGTCGCGGCTCTCCGGTTCATTGGAGTTGCGGTTGTTCCACCAGGGCGAGTGCTCGTCGGCAGCGAGTCTGGGCAGTGCCATGTCGATGACCCGCGTCGAAATCAGCGTCGAGAACAACGCGTCGCCCAGCTCGTCGCGGAACGTCTGGTCGCACAGATTGAACAGAAACTGGTTGAACAGCGTGGCGCCGACCGAATCCACCGGATAATCGCCCTTCCAGGCAGCCAGGCGTTCGAGCAGGTCATGCTCTTCAGGATCGCTGACCACACGCCGCAGCACCGGCATCAACGGCTTGAGGATCTGCGCGGCGTAGTCGGTCCGGGTGCCCAGTTGCAGCGCCTGGCTGTTGTCCAGATCCCACTTCACGCTGTCGTCGCGCAGTTGCTTGTCCAGCTGGCGACCGCGCTCGGCCAGGTTGTAGTAGCCGGGAATCTCGATCCCGAGGGGCGAGACCGGCTGGAAGTTGGCCGAAACGATATACCCGCGCCCCGGATTTTCTTCCTGCGGGTTGGCGCTGAAAGGGTAGAAGCCGTTCTTGTCGGCCTGATCGGTACTGCCGTCGAGGATGTACGCCGGGTTCACGCCCGCTGGCCGCCTAGGCAGTTGCGCGGCTGCCCACCAGCCGATGTCGCCGTGGGCGTTGGCGTAGACCACGTTCAGACCCGGTGAATGAATCTTCTCGGCGGCGCTGCGCATCTTGTCCAGGGTGTCGGCGCGGTTGGCTTCATAGAAGCCTTGCAGGATCGGGTTCTCGGACTCAAGGAACGACCACCACATGGCGATGGGGGTGTCGGCGTGCTCCTGAATGCCGCTGGCGGTCAGCACGTCATTGACGATCGGGCCGTGGGGCGACTGGCGCAGGGTGAAGCTGATCGGCGACTGGCCCTTGACCTTGATCTGATCGATGCGCGAGGTCATGTCGACCCAGGCGCCGTGGTACCAGACCTGATTGGGGTTGTCAGGGTTGACCTTCTCGGCGATCAGGTCGACGTCGTCGTTCTGGAACATGGTCAGGCTCCAGCCGAAGTCCATATTGTGGCCCAGCAGGGCGAAAGGGTTCAGGGCCTGGAAGTGGCCGTACAACTCAAAGCCCGGGGCCGACAGCTGCGCTTCGTACCAGACCGCAGGCACCGAGAAGCGGATATGCGGGTCGCCCGCCAGCAGGGGTTTGCCGCTCTGGGTGCGGCTGCCTGCCACCGCCCAGGCGTTGCTGCCTTCGAACTGTGGCAGGCCTGCGTCTTCGAGCGCCTGCTGGCTGAGCAGGGCCAGGTCGCCAAGGCCTTTCCAGTCCTTGCTGGTCAGCGCAGGCGAGGAGTGCAGGGCGCCTTGGGGCTGCCAGTCCAGGTCCAGGGTTTTCAGGTAGTCCGCGCCCAGTTGATCGCGTACGTAGGTGAGCAAGGGCTCGGTGCGAAAGGCGGCGGCGAAGCTGTAGGCCAGATAACCGCCGATGCTCAGGGTGTCTTCTGCCGTGAACGGGCGCTTCTCGATGCCCAGCACGTCGAACTCGATGGGTTTGGGGTGAGTCGCCTGAAACTGGTTCACACCGTCCAGATAGGCTTGCAGCGCCTTCCAGGCAGGGGTGGTCTTGTCTTGTCGGGCGACGTATGCGTCAGCGTGCTCGCGGATGCGCAGGCTGCGGAACAGTTTGTCGGTGTTGACCAGCTTGGGCCCCAGCACCTCGGCCAGTTCACCACGGGCCAGGCGGCGCAGGATTTCCATCTGGAACAGCCGGTCCTGGGCATGGACGTAGCCCAGTGCCCGGTACAGGTCATCCTGGTTTCCGGCCTTGATGTGCGGCACGCCGCGCTCGTCGTAATGCACGGTGACCGGTGCTTGAAGCGTTGGCAGGGCGATCTCGCCATCGCGCACCGGTTGCTTGCCATGGATGTACCAGGCGCCGCCACCTGCAATCAGGACAACCAAAAAGGCGATGACGGAAAGGCTGCGTTTCATGCAGAGGCTCGAAAGATCGTTGGAAAGCCGAAAGGCTACAGATTTGTCGCAGGGCTGTGTAGCAGTCCGGCTTGCCGGCGGGGGCGATTTCTATGCCGCCGACGCCGGCAAGCGGAGCGCCGCCCGGCCGTGCTGCTACGGGACGAGTGCGCCAATGGGTTAAGCTGCTTTCAACTCAAAAAGAGTCTTGAACATGCGGATTCCCTCCCTCGCCCTGGCGCTGGTACTGGCCCTGTCCTGCACCCAGGCCCTGGCCTTCACCGGACCCAAGCCTGGTGACATCGTCGAAGTCAGCCTTGAGCAAGTCCACCCGACCCAGGCGGTCATCGGCTTCGATCAGGTGTATTACAAGCTCGAGCGCTTCGCCAAGGATCGCCAGAAACTCTTCGACGAGATCTGCGAAAGCAACGGTCAGGATGAGGCCAGGCGCATTGGCGAGGCGGCCGATCCGCTCAAGCCCGAGAGCTTCACCTGCAAGGACGAGCCCAATGCCCATCCCCAGGAGATGAAGACTGTGGTGGTCGGCCCCGGTGGGCAGTTCTACCTCACCGACGGGCACCACACCTTCACCGCGTTGTGGGAGCAGCCGGGCGCCGGGCCGCAGATGAAAATGAAGGTGCGCATCACCGACGACTTCAGCGACAGCGCCGACCTGCCGACCTTCTGGAAGCGCATGCAGCAGGCTCACAAGGTCTGGCTCAAGGATGGCAACGGTCAGTCGCTGGCGCCCGATCAATTGCCTGCCCATGTGGGATTGAAGTCGATGCAGAACGACATCCTGCGCAGCATCGTCTACTTCGTGCGTGGCGCGGCGTACGACAAACCCAAGGCAGGGGAGGTGTCGCCGGAGTTTCTTGAGTTCTACTGGGCCGACTGGTTGCGCGGGCGGCTGGTGCTGGCCGATTTCAATTTGAGCGAGCGCAGCGGCTATCACCGTGCCTTGGAGGCGGCGAGTGATCTGATGGTGGAGCCGCCCGTGAGCAAATCAATCGGCGGCGGCATGAGCGCGAAGCAGCTGGGGGGATTCAAGTCGGTCAAGCACAAGGCGCTGAGCAAGACGGCCAGTGAGAAGCTGCCCTACGTGATCGATTACAAAGATACTCACTGAACTTCTGTGGGAGCGAATTTATTCGCGATTTGCCGGTACATCCGACCCATTTGCATCGGATGTATGAGTTTTCGCGAATGAATTCGCTCCCACAGGTTGAGTCGTCACCCGGCCGGGGCCCACGGGCAATAACATCCCACCGCCATGGTGTGCGTTGCACTGACCGGCCTGTCCTGCAGCAGCGCCTGAAGAATCGGCTCGATGAAGCTGTTCTTCGAGTTGCACACCAGCCCTTCGCTGTAGGGGCCGAAGTAGGCGAGCCGGCCCTGTCGATCCCAGATGGCTACCGAGGGGCTTGCGCTGATGTGCTCGGCGCCGGGCAGGCTGGCCAAGGGTTTGATCGCATCCAGTGTCGCAGGCAACTGGCCCTGGCTGCCGGGTTTGCCCACGGCGTAGAAGTCGACGCCACCGGCCCCCGAGAACTGCGCCACCAGGTCGCTCAAGTGCTGCTGGTTGCCGACATTGCACGGGCAGGCCGGGTCCCAGAAGTGCACGACGCGAATGCGGCCCGGCCCCGCCAGGTCAGGCGGCAGGCTCAGGACATCGCCTGCAAACAATGCCGTCTGGTCACTGAACGCTCGTACGTATCGGCCCTCAAACCACCCATAGGCCCACCACAGGGCTGCGGCACAGATGCAGGCGGCCAGCGCGATGAAAACGGTGCGACGTCGGGTGTGTGAGTGAGCAGTCATGGGGTGGCTTCGATTTGGGTGCCGTAGCTTGCCACGCCTTGGCGGACAGATGAAACTCGCAGCTACGATCACTCCTTGAACTCCATCTGCCTGATCTGGAATACCGATGTCCAACACGTTCGACCCCGACCGCCTGCGAGCCGGCCTGCAGCCATTGAGCGAGAACCTCGCGCTCTCTGAAGACGGGCAGGCTTACCAACGGTTCTACAGCATGGCCGGGTTGGGCAGCGAAGGGCGGGTGAGCAGTCGTCTGGGGCGTTTCGAAATCGGCGGATACGAAATCGTCACCCAGTTGTGGACACCTGAAAAGCCGGTCGCAACCCTGGTGCTGGTGCATGGTTTCTACGATCACATGGGCCTGTATCGCCATGTGATCGAGTGGGCGCTGGAGTTGGGCTATGCCGTGATCTCCTGCGATCTGCCGGGCCACGGCCTGTCCAGCGGTACGCGGGCGAGCATTACTGATTTCGCTGAATATCAGCTGGTGCTCGACCGGCTGTTCGACGAGGCCAGGGCCCTGGAGTTGCCCCAGCCCTGGCACCTGTGCGGGCAGAGTACCGGCGGGGCGATTGTCATCGACCATCTGCTCAATCATGGCGACCACAGCCCGATTCAAGGGCAGTCGATCCTGCTGGCGCCGCTGGTGCGGCCACGGGGCTGGACTTGGTCAAAGGTCAGCTATTACCTGCTGCGGGCGTTCGTCAAAGGCATCGACCGGCGCTTCAGCGAGAACACCAATGTGCCGACGTTCATGCCGTTCCTCATGGCTGACCCGTTGCAGCCCAGGCGTCTACCCACGGCCTGGGTCGGCGCGCTGGCCAGATGGATCGAACGTATCGAGAGCGCGCCGCGAAGCCCCCGCAGCCCGCTGATCGTGCAGGGCGAGTCGGACATGACCGTGGACTGGAACCACAACCTGGCGGTGCTCAAGGACAAGTTCGACCACCCGCAGATCTTCATGCTCCATGAGGCACGGCATCATCTGGCCAATGAATTGCCGGAATTGCGGGCGCAGTTTTTCAGGTTTTTGACCCATAGAATGGGGTGAGACCGCTTTACTTCACCGGCTGCCCAACCGCCAACCCTGCGCGAATCGCGGCCAGTGCGGCCTGGTAATACGCCTTGCCTTCAGCGGACTCGGCAAAGGTTGCGAACTCGTCCAGCTCGGCGTCGGACAGATCCCGATATACGTACAACAGCGTGTTGTTGATGTCATTGGCGATCTGGCCCATCAGGCGCTGGCGCTGGCCATCGAGCATGGCCTGGGTCGTGCTGCCGCCCATCAGCCCCGGAATCATCGAGCTCAGGCTGTCGGCGGCCACGCCCGCAATCGCCAGGCTCACCTCGGCGCCTGCCTCTTTGGCCGGCAGCGCATTGGCCAGGTGGCCGATGATAAGCAGACGGTTGTCGTCCGCCTGGATGTGGGGCAGGCCCTGGGCGTTCTTTGCCAGTTGATCGGGACGGGTGGCGGTCAGTTCGGCGTTGACGATCTTGCGCCCCAGCGGTGACTGGAAGAACTGCAGCGCAGGATTGGGATCGGCCAGCGTCTGGCGCAGTTTCTGCTCGGCGCGCTGGTCCATGGCCTGGGGAGCGAAACGTTGGTTGCTGTTGCTGACGAGGGCGTCGAATACCGCAGGCGGCAGGCTGTTCTTGTAGCGCTGCTGGGCGGCCTTGAGGGCGTCGTTGAAGTGCGCGCGTTGATCCGGCCAACCAGCGATCTTGTAAAGCTGGTCATGGACGTCTGCCCAGGCAGGCATGGTGCAGAACATCAACAGCAGGAAAAACAGACGGCGCATTAGTGACTCCTGTCGGCAAGCCGCTATTCTCGACGGCGCGGCGGGGATTTGTCGAGTTAACAGTTGCCAGACCCCAAGAAAACCGATGGGTTCGACGTTCGTGCGTTTAAAGCGCTCGCCTGTTTCTACACCCTGAAAAATATTCCTCGTTTAGCGGACCGCAGGAGCTGTTGGATTGCCCGGCGTATGGATACTATGCGCGGCATGTCCCTATCCCCTGATGATCCACTGCTGTTACGCATTGTCGACGACCTGGCCGAACGTGGCTGGTCGCAGCAGAACCTCTTTCTTTCGCCGGACCTGACCCGCGAGCTGGCCCTTGAATGCCGCACGCGCGCAGTTCAAGGCGAGCTTGCGCCTGCTGCCGTGGGGCGCGGTGCTGCGCAGGAAGTGCGCGAGGGGATTCGCGGCGATCACATCCAGTGGATCGAGCCGGGACAGGCCGCGCCCTGTGACCGTTATCTGGAACTCATGGACAGCCTGCGCCAGGCGATGAATCGCGGGTTGTTCCTGGGCCTGGAAGACTTCGAGTGCCACTTCGCGCTCTACCCGCCGGGGGCGTTCTACCGCAAGCATGTCGACCGTTTCCGTGACGATGACAAGCGCATGGTTTCGGCGGTGGTCTACCTCAATGACGCCTGGCAGCCCGAGCATGGCGGGCAGTTGCGCATGTTCCCCAGGAACGCTCCCGAATTCGACGTGCCGCCGCTGGGTGGCTGCCTGGTGGTGTTTCTGTCCGGCGACATGCCCCACGAAGTGCTGGCTGCCCATCGCGAGCGGCTGTCGCTGACCGGCTGGTTCCGTCGGCGCGGCAACGAGCCGTTCGAGCTGTAGAAGATGAAATCTTCGACATAAACCCACTCTCCCGGCCGTTGCCGCGCCAGTTCGGGCTAAGGTGAAAGTCGTGAACCGGACGGGCTGGATCAAGGTCCGAGTTTGGGCATCGATAAAAATGGGAGAGATCATGAAGACGCTATTTGCAAGAACTGCCCTGGCTGGCCTGCTGCTGGGCTCTGCATTCATGGTGCAGGCCGCCGATGTGCCGCGCACTGCATCGCCAGCCGGGGCCGAGGTGTACATCATCTCGCCCAAGGATGGCGCCACGGTCAATGGCACGTTCAAGGTGCAGTTCGGGCTCAAGGGCATGGGCGTCGCGCCGGCTGGCGTGGATGTACCGGACACCGGGCACCATCACCTGCTGATCGACGTGAAGGATCAGCCGGACATGAACGCGCCGCTGCCCACCACCGACAACATTCGCCACTTCGGCAAGGGCCAGACCGAAACCGAACTGACCCTCACCCCTGGCCAGCACACCTTGCAGCTGCTGGTGGGTGACAAGAGCCACATCCCGCTGAACCCGCCGGTGGAGTCGCAGAAGATCACCATTACCGTTAAGTAGGCCGAGGCACCTCAGGTGCCTGTGGGAGCGAATTCATTCGCGAACAATCGTACATCCGATGCAAATGGGTCGGATGTGCCGGCCAATCGCGAATGAATTCGCTCCCACAGTGGCACGGTGTTTCGCCCAAACAAAAAAGGAGACCCGAAGGTCTCCTTTTTCATTGTTGCAAAAGGCTTAGAACAGCACGCGGCTGCGGATGGTGCCTTTGACGTGTTGCAGCTTCTCTTGCGCCAGGTCCGAGTACTCGGCGTCGACGTCGATGACCACGTAACCGACCTTCTCGTTGGTCTGCAGGAACTGACCGGAGATGTTGATGCCGTTTTCCGCGAACACCTTGTTGATTTCCATCAGCACGCCCGGGATGTTTTCGTGGATGTGCAGCAGGCGGTGCTTGCCAGGGTGAGCCGGCAGGGCCACTTCAGGGAAGTTGACCGAAGACACCGAAGTACCGTTGTCGCTGTACTTGACCAGCTTCTCGGCCACTTCCAGACCGATGTTGGCCTGGGCTTCGGCGGTCGAACCACCGATGTGCGGGGTCAGGATCACGTTGTCCAGGCCACGCAGCGGGCTTTCGAAGATGTCGTCGTTGGAGCGCGGCTCGACCGGGAAGACGTCGATGGCGGCGCCGATCAGGTGCTTGTCCTTGATCGCGTCGGCCAGGGCGTCCAGATCAACCACGGTGCCGCGAGCGGCGTTGATCAGGATCGCACCCTTCTTCATGGCGCGGATTTCTTTCTCGCCGATCATCATCTGGGTGGACGGCAGTTCAGGCACGTGCAAGGACACGATGTCGGCCAGGGCCAGCAGCTCGGTCAGGCTGGCAACCTGGTTGGCGTTGCCCAGTGGCAGCTTGGTCAGCGGGTCGTAGAAGAACACCTGCATCCCCAGGCTTTCAGCCAGGACCGACAGCTGCGTGCCGATCGAGCCGTAGCCGATGATGCCCAGCTTCTTGCCACGGATCTCGAAGGAGTTGGCCGCGCTCTTGATCCAGCCACCGCGGTGGCAGGAAGCGTTCTTCTCGGGGATGCCGCGCAGCAGCAGGATGGCCTCGGCCAGTACCAGCTCGGCCACGGAGCGGGTGTTGGAGTACGGCGCGTTGAATACGGCGATACCACGCTCGCGGGCAGCGTCCAGGTCAACCTGGTTGGTGCCGATGCAGAAGCAGCCAACGGCGACCAGTTTCTTGGCGCAGTCGAACATTTCTTCGGTCAGTTGCGTGCGAGAGCGAATGCCGATGAAGTGAGCGTCGGCGATCTTTTCCTTGAGCTCGGCTTCCGGCAGAGACTTGGTGTGGTACTCGATGCTGGTGTAACCGGCGGCCTTGAGGACGTCGACGGCGGATTGGTGGACGCCTTCGAGAAGAAGGAACTTGATCTTGCTCTTGTCGAGGGAAGTCTTGCTCATCTGCGTAAACCTGTGTCCCGGAGAAATTGGCAGGAAATGGACAGCGCAAGCTGCCTCGCGGCGCAATGGCGCCACCGAGAGTCGGCCTCAGGCACGTCTCTGCGGGGGCGGTATGCTAGCATATGTGCCCCGCTAAATACCCGTTCCTGCGACGTGAAGCGTTCTCAGGATAATCATGAATAATCCGAGAGTTCTGCTGATGATCGACGTTGCCGCGATGGAAGAACTGAAGTCCCTGGTCGAGCCTGGCAAGGTGCTGACCGACCCGCAATCCCTTGATGCCTGGGGCAAGGACTGGACCCGCCAATTTGCCCCGGCGCCCAGCGCAATCGTGTTTCCCAAGGCGGTCGAGCAGGTACAGGCCATCGTGCGCTGGGCCAACGCGCACAAGGTCGCGCTGGTGCCCTCGGGTGGCCGGACCGGACTTTCGGCAGCAGCGGTGGCGACGAACGGCGAGGTCGTCGTTTCCTTCGACTACATGAACCAGATTCTTGAACTCAACGCCACCGACCGCACCGTGCGCTGCCAGCCGGGCGTCATCACCAAGCAACTGCAAAACTTCGCCGAAGAGAACGGGCTGTATTACCCGGTGGACTTCGCTTCATCAGGTTCCAGCCAGATTGGCGGCAACATCGGCACCAATGCCGGCGGGATCAAGGTCATCCGTTACGGCATGACCCGCAACTGGGTCGCGGGGCTGAAAGTCGTCACCGGCAAGGGCGACATCCTCGAACTGAACAAGGACCTGACCAAGAACGCCACCGGCTACGACATGCGCCAGCTGTTCATCGGCGCCGAAGGCACGCTGGGGTTTGTGGTCGAGGCGACGATGCGCCTGGACCGTGAGCCAAAGAACCTGACCTGCATGGTGCTTGGGACCCCTGACTTCGACTCGATCATGCCGGTGCTGCACGCCTTCCACGGCAAGCTGGATCTGACGGCTTTCGAGTTCTTTTCCGACAAAGGTCTGGCCCGAATCATGGCCCGTGGCGACGTGCCTGAACCTTTCGCCACCAAAACCCCGTTCTACGCCCTGCTGGAATTCGAAGCCGCCAATGAGGACATCTCCAATCAGGCGCTGGAAATCTTCGAGCATTGCGTGGAGCAGGGCTGGGTGATCGACGGGGTGATGAGCCAGAGCAAGCAGCAGTTGCAGAACCTGTGGAAGCTGCGCGAATACCTGTCCGAGACCATTTCCCACTGGACGCCCTACAAGAACGACATTTCGGTGACCGTCTCCAAGGTGCCGGCCTTCCTCAAAGAAATCGACGCCATCGTCAGCGAGCACTATCCGGATTTCGAAGTGGTCTGGTACGGCCACATCGGCGACGGCAACCTGCACCTGAACATCCTCAAGCCCGAGAACCTGGACAAGGCCGAGTTCTTCGCCACCTGTTCGAAGGTCAACAAGTGGGTGTTCGAGATCGTCGAGAAGTACAACGGCTCGATTTCCGCCGAGCATGGCGTGGGGCTGGTCAAGCGCGATTACCTGGAATACAGCCGCTCGCCGCTGGAAATCGACTACATGAAGGCACTCAAGGCTGTATTCGACCCGAACGGCATCATGAACCCGGGCAAGATCTTTGCGGTGTAAGCTGCACCCGCTGCCAAACGCACTCAGGAGCGCTCAATGAGCTACCAGCACAAATACATCGACGGGACCAAGGTCCATTTTCCCCTGGGCAAGGTGGTCTGCATTGGCCGCAACTACGCCGAGCACGCCAAGGAGCTGGACAACCCGGTGCCGACCGAGCCTTTGCTGTTCATCAAGCCGGGCAGCTGCGTGGTGGAAATCGAGGGTGGTTTCAGTATTCCAGAGGACCGTGGATCGGTGCACTACGAAGCTGAAATCGTTGTGTTGATCGGCAAGTCCCTGAGCAAGAACCCAAGCCGCGAAGAAGTGCTGGATGCCATCTCCGGCTTCGCACCGGGCCTGGACCTGACCCTGCGTGACGTGCAGTCCAAGCTCAAGGAAAAAGGCCTGCCGTGGGAAATCGCCAAGTCGTTCGACGGCGCGGCGGTGATTGCGCCGTTCGTATCCGCCGATGCCTACCCGGACCTGACCGACATCGCGATTCGCCTGACCGTGAATGGCGAAGTGCGCCAGGATGGCAACAGCAGCCAGATGCTCAACCCCATCGTGCCGATGATCCAGCACATGGCGTCGCAGTTTTCGCTGCAGGCGGGCGACCTCATCATGACCGGCACACCGGCGGGCGTGGGGCCGTTCAATGTGGGTGACCAGATCGTGCTTGAGCTGCCGGGGCAAAGCCGTTTCGAAAGCGACGTGCGCTGATCGTTGCCGTTTCACTGAAAGGCCGCCTGTGAGAGATTGCAGGCGGCTTTTTTTGTTTTGAGTAAGTGGATGTAACGAGAGCGTCCGGATTGCCGTTTTTTTCACACTCGATCCGGATAATTCTTCGCCGACCGCAGCGCACCGACGCTGTGCCAATGGATTTTTCAGGATTGTCTCGATGACCGTTAACACCCCGCCACAGAGCAACCCCAAAAGCAGGCCGCGTTTCAGTTGGTTTTGGCTGTTGATCGCCCTGGTGGTGATTCTCGTGGGCCTGTCTTATGCCTGGCATTGGGACGCTCGTGGGTTGCTGTGGCTGCGCGAGCAAACGGCGTCTGCTGCCGAGCGCCAGGCGAGCATCTGGCTGCCGGATTACCGGGTGGTGATCGACGGCAAGCCGCTGGCGGGGCTGGAAAAGGATGAGGCTTCGGACCTGTCCTATGACCCGTCCACCAAGACCCTGTACTCGGTGATGGGCAAGAACGCATTTCTGGCTGAGCTGAGCGTGACCGGCGATGTGCTGCGCAAGATCCCGCTGGTGGGCTGGAGCAACCCCGAAGGCGTGGCGGTGCTGGGCAATGGCTTGCTGGCGATCGTCGACGAGCGCCAGCACCTGATGACCATGGTCACCGTGACACCCGAGACCAAGAGCCTGAACATCGCCGATTTCCCCAAATACGATCTGGGCCCGTCGGTTGACCAGAACAAGGCCTTCGAAGGCGTGGCCTGGGATGCGCGCAATCAGCAGATCATTCTCGGCGAAGAGCGCCCGCCTGCGCTGTTCACCTGGAAGTCCGAAGGCGGCGCCGTGTTGAAAGGCGACAAGCAGAAACTACCTGACACCGACAACCTCATCATGCGCAACCTGTCGGCGCTGCATGTCGATCAGAAGACCGGGCACCTGCTGGCACTGTCCGCCGAGTCGCACCTGTTGCTGGAACTGGACGAGAAGGGCAACAAGGTCAGCTTCATGAGCCTGATCCGCGGCCTCAACGGCCTCGACAAGACCATCCCCCGCGCCGAGGGCGTGACGATGGACGAGGAAGGCACCCTATATATGGTCAGCGAGCCGAATTTGTTTTATTCGTTCAAGAAGAACTGACTTTTCCTACGACTGCTTTCAGCTTGGTTTCAGACTAAGGTGATATTAATGCGCCTCCATCTGAAGCCGAGCTCCGTACATGCGTCGCCTGTCCCCTTTCAAAACGGTGCTGCTCACCGTGCTGGCCATGCTTGTGCTGGCGTTGTCGTTCATCGTCATACGCGAATACCGCGTGGTCGAGCGGGTGTGGTTCAACTGGCATGTCTACTGGCAGGCCAGCGATGCCCAGGCGTTGGGGCTTGATGATTATGAAGTGGTAATCGAAGCCCGAATCATCGAAGGCCTGGAAGACAACGTCTCGGCCCTGAGCTTCGACCCCGACCGCAACACCCTGTTTACCGTGACCAACAAGGACCCCGAGTTGGTCGAGCTGAGCCTGGAGGGCCGTATTCTTCGGCGCATTCCCCTGACCGGTTTCGGCGACGCCGAAGCGGTGGAGTACATCAGCCCCGGCATTTATGTGATCAGCGATGAGCACAGCCAGCGGTTGATCAAGGTGCAAGTGGATGACGATACGCGGTTTCTCGATGCCGCCGACGCCGAGCAACTGACCCTGGGTATCAATGCCGGGGGCAACAGTGGTTTCGAGGGGCTTGCCTACGACAACAGGGGCAAGCGCCTGTTTGTCGCCAAGGAGCGCAAGCCGGTACAGATCCTTGAAGTGCGCGGCTTCCCGAATCCCGTTGACAGCACCCCGAGTACCCTTGAAGTGACGTCGAGCAAGCAGCGTGATGCCGGGCTGTTCGTGCGGGATCTTTCCAGCCTGCAGTTCGATGAGATCAGCGGCCACTTGCTGGCGCTGTCCGATGAATCGCGGCAGATACTGGAACTGGACACCACGGGCCGGCCGGTGGGCAATGTGTCGTTGAGCAAGGGCAGCATGGGGCTGGCCAGGAGCGTGCCGCAGGCGGAGGGGATTGCGATGGGGGCAGACGGGACGTTGTATCTGGTCAGCGAGCCGAATCTGTTTTATTCGTTCAAGAAGAAGTGAGCCAGTTGAAGCCCGATAACCCTGTGGGAGCGAATTCATTCGCGATACGCCTGTACAGTCGATACATAACTGTCGGCTGTACCCCCGTCTCGCGAATGAATTCGCTCCCACAGGTTTGGCATTTCAATCATCCACACGCGTGTGATCGTAATTAGCGAGTCAGGGTCTTCACGCCTTCTTGCGTGCCCAGCAGCAACAGGTCCGCCGAGCGTGCAGCGAACAGGCCGTTGGTGACCACGCCGACGATGGCATTGATCTGCGCTTCCACCGCGACCGGATCGGTGATGTTCATGTTGTGAACATCGAGGATGATGTTGCCGTTGTCGGTGATGACGCCCTCGCGGTAGACCGGGTCGCCGCCCAGTTTCACCAGTTGACGTGCGACATGGCTGCGGGCCATCGGGATGACTTCCACTGGCAGCGGGAACGCGCCCAGTACCGGCACCAGTTTGCTGCCGTCTGCGATGCAGATGAAGGTCTTGGCCACGGCCGCGACGATCTTCTCGCGGGTCAGGGCAGCGCCGCCGCCCTTGATGAGGTTCAGGTGTTCGTCGCTCTCGTCGGCGCCGTCGATGTAGAACTCCAGATCGCTGACAGTGTTCAGTTCATACACAGGAATGCCGTGGCCCTTGAGGCGCGCAGCGGTGGCTTCGGAGCTGGCGACCGCGCCGTCGAACGCGCCCTTGTGCTGAGCCAGTGCGTCGATGAAGCAGTTGGCGGTGGAGCCGGTGCCGACGCCCACGATGCTTTTGTCGTCGAGTTTGGGAAGGATGAAGTCGACGGCGGCCTGGGCAACGGCCTGTTTCAGTTGATCCTGGGTCATGCGGGGCTCCACGGGGGCCAAAGGACACAAAAAGGGCGGGCATTATAGCGACATGCCGTCGTTAAAGCCTGACTCTTGGTGTGGTCGTCGGTCGGGGCGCGGGGTAGACTTCGTGGCCTTGCCCCTTTTCGCCAGTGATGCCCTCCCGATGCTCGAACAGTACGTCAAGAAAATCCTCACCTCCCGCGTCTACGACGTCGCCGTGGAAACCCCGTTGCAGGGCGCCCGCCAGCTGTCCGAGCGGCTCGGCAACCAGGTGCTGCTCAAGCGCGAAGACCTGCAACCGGTGTTCTCCTTCAAGATCCGCGGCGCCTACAACAAGCTGGCGCAGCTGAGCGCCGAGGAACTGTCCCGTGGCGTGGTCACGGCCTCGGCGGGCAATCATGCGCAAGGCCTGGCGCTGGCGGCGAAGAAGCTGGGGATCAAGGCCACTATCGTCATGCCCAAGACCACCCCGGAGATCAAGGTCGAAGGCGTACGCTCGCGAGGCGGAAAGGTGGTGCTGCACGGGGACTCGTTCCCTGAAGCCCTGGCGCATTCTCTGAAGCTGGTCGAGGAAAAGGGCTACGTCTACATCCACCCCTACGATGACCCGGACACCATCGCCGGCCAAGGCACGGTGGCGATGGAAATCCTGCGTCAGCACCCGGGCAAACTGGACGCGATCTTCGTGCCGGTGGGCGGCGGCGGGCTGATCGCGGGCATCGCGGCCTACGTGAAATACTTGCGGCCGGAGATCAAGGTGATCGGCGTGGAGCCAGACGACTCCAACTGCCTGCAACAGGCCATGGCCTATGGCGAGCGCGTGGTGCTGCAGCAGGTCGGACTGTTTGCCGATGGCGTGGCCGTGGCGCAGATCGGCCAGCACACCTTTGACATCTGCAAGGATTACGTCGATGAAGTGCTGACGGTCAGCACCGATGAAATCTGCGCGGCGATCAAGGACATCTACGACGATACCCGCTCGATCACCGAGCCTGCCGGCGCCTTGGGCGCGGCCGGGATCAAGAAATACGTCGAGCAGTACGGCGTGACCGGGCAGACTCTGGTGGCCATCGAATCCGGCGCTAACGTCAACTTCGACCGCCTGCGCCACGTCGCCGAACGTGCGGAACTGGGCGAAGGTCGCGAGGCGATCATTGCCGTGACCATCCCCGAACAGCCGGGCAGTTTCAAGGCCTTCTGCGAGGCCGTGGGCAAGCGCCAGATCACCGAATTCAACTACCGCTACCACACCGACCGCGAGGCGCACATCTTCGTCGGCGTGCAGACCCATCCTGAGAACGACCCGCGCAAGGCGCTGATCGCCAGCCTCACCGAGCAGGGTTTCCCGGTGCTGGACCTGACCGACAACGAACTGGCCAAACTGCACCTGCGGCACATGGTCGGCGGGCATTCGGAGCGGGTCAGCGATGAAGTGGTGCTGCGCTTTGAATTCCCTGAACGGCCGGGGGCGCTGTTCAATTTCCTGAATAAGCTGGGCGGGAAGTGGAATATCTCGATGTTCCACTACCGCAACCACGGCGCGGCGGATGGCCGGGTGGTGGCCGGTTTGGTAGTGCCGGAGGAAGAGCGGCACCTGGTGCCTAAGGCGCTGGAGGAGATCGGCTATCCGTATTGGGATGAGACCAACAACCCGGCGTACAAATTGTTTTTGGGGTGAATAAAGCACCCGTAGCAGTCCGGCTTGCCGGCGACAGCGATCTTGAAGACGCCTCGCCGGCAAGCCGGACTGCTACGCTGGAATATGTTGCTCAACAGAGAAAACATCGCCATGGAACACTTCGCCGCACTGAAAATCCTGCACATGGCCACCACCGCGCTGTTGTTCATCTGCGCGCTGGCGCTGATCGTCTGGATCGTTCGCGGGCGCAGGGCGGGTGATCTGACCGTGCAGAACCGGGCCATGCAGCGGCCCTGGGGGTTCGTCTGGCTGTTGATGGGACTGTGCCTGCTGACGCTGCCGATCAGCGGCTGGTGGCTGGTGCACTACGCGGGCTGGTCGCTGGGGCAGATGTGGCTACTGGCGGGCAGCGTTCTTTATACCCTTGGCGCGCTGAGCTGGGCCTGGCTCGCGGTGCGGGTCAATCGACTGCGCCGGCCGGTAATCGTCGGCAATCCGAAATTCACCCTGGCGCTGGCGGTCTTCAGCATCGTCTGTTTCGTCGCCATCGCCGGGCTCATGGGCGCCAAGCCGGTCTAACGTTCTCTGCGCAATTTTCGGACTCTACTGCCTCGATGAGTGCTTACCTGCTGCTCAAAACCCTGCACATCCTGTCATCCACTATCCTGTTCGGCCTCGGCGCAGGCTCGGCTTATTACGCCCTGCGGGCATGGCGCACTGGCAAGGTCGAAGTCATCGCAGTGACCTTCAAGCACCTGGTCTTCGCTGACTGGGCGTTCACCACGACCACCGCGATTTTCCAGCCATTGAGTGGCCTGGGGCTGGTGCTGCTCGCTGGCTGGCCACCCCATCAGAGCTGGCTGATGTGGAGTTTCGGCCTGTATGTGCTGGCGGGGATTTGCTGGCTGCCGGTGGTCTGGCTGCAGATCAGGGTGCGCAACATGGCGGATCGGGCGTTGGAGGAGGGTGCAGTGATGCCAATGGAGGCGACTGTTTATATGCGCTGGTGGTTTGGCCTGGCGTGGCCTGCGTTCTTTTCTTTTATGGCCATCTTTTATTTGATGGTGGCCAAGCCGACTTGAGAAGTCGGCGGGCTATTGTTGGTGCTACGGGGGCTGTGCGGTTTCAGTCGCGCAGCGAAATCACCGGCCAGCCGCGGCGGGTCGCCTCAGTGCGCAGTTTTTCGTCAGGGTCCACCGCCACAGGATTAGCGACTTGCTCCAGCAGCGGCAGGTCGTTCATCGAGTCGCTGTAGAAATAGCTGTCGTCCAGATTGAAGCCGTTTTCCTCGATCCAGCGATTCAGGCGCGTGACCTTGCCTTCGCGGAAGCACGGCACATCGGTGGTACGACCGGTATAGCGGCCATCGACCACTTCGCATTCGGTGGCCAGCAGGGTGTCGATCCCCAGACGAGCAACGATGGGCGCAGTGACGAAACGGTTGGTCGCGGTGATCACCACCAGCTTGTCGCCTGCATCGCGGTGCCTGGCAATCAAGTCCAGCGCCTTGGGCAGCATCAACCCTTCGATGCAGTCGCGCATGAACTCACGGTGCCATTCGTCGAGTTGCGCCGTCTCCGTGCGGCCCAGAATCTCAAGGCTGAAATTCAGGTAGTCGGTCAGGTTCAGGGTGCCGGCCAGGTAGTCCTGGTAAAAGGCATCGTTGCGCGCTTTGTAGGCGGCTCCGTCAAGAATGCCCCGTTCGCACAGGTAGTCACCCCAGGCGTGATCGCTGTCACCGCCCAAAAGGGTGTTGTCGAGGTCGAATAAAGCCAGGCGCATGGGTTACTCGCTGAAATGACTGGAAAAAGAGCACAAGAATACGAGGTTTTTTCGAGAGACTGCATCTATTAATGCGGTTGTCGCGATAAGCTGTCGCCGCCTCGTTGCTGCCTTCACGATCTTTGTGGAACAATGCGACGACATGCGTTTGCGAGGTTGTAGCCGTGATCGACCCCGATGGTTTCCGCCCTAATGTCGGGATAATTCTGACAAATGATGCTGGCCAGGTCTTATGGGCTCGCCGTATCAACCAAGATGCCTGGCAGTTTCCGCAAGGGGGAATCAACCCTCAGGAGACGCCGGAAGACGCGCTCTATCGCGAATTGAACGAAGAAGTCGGGCTGGAACGGCACGATGTTGAAATTCTTGCCTGCACCCGGGGCTGGCTGCGCTATCGTCTGCCGCAGCGTCTGGTGCGTACCCACAGCCAGCCGCTGTGCATCGGCCAGAAGCAGAAATGGTTTCTCCTGCGCCTGATCTCCAACGAGCAGCGGGTGCGGATGGATTTGACCGGTAAACCGGAGTTCGATGGCTGGCGCTGGGTCAGCTATTGGTATCCGTTGGGCCAGGTGGTGACATTCAAGCGCGAGGTGTATCGCCGCGCTCTCAAAGAGCTTGCCCCGCGCCTTTTAGCGCGCGACTGACGACGGAGTTCGACCCCGAGCCATGCTCAATACGCTGCGCAAGATCGTCCAGGAAGTTAACTCCGCCAAGGATCTCAAGGCGGCGTTGGGGATTATTGTGTTGCGCGTCAAGGAAGCCATGGGCAGCCAGGTCTGCTCGGTTTACCTGCTGGACCCCGAGACCAACCGTTTTGTGCTGATGGCCACGGAGGGCTTGAACAAGCGCTCCATCGGCAAGGTCAGCATGGCGCCCAATGAAGGTCTGGTGGGCCTGGTGGGGACGCGTGAAGAACCCCTGAACCTTGAAAACGCGGCCGATCACCCGCGTTATCGCTACTTTGCCGAAACCGGTGAAGAGCGTTACGCCTCGTTCCTTGGGGCACCGATCATTCACCACCGCCGCGTCGTCGGCGTGTTGGTCATCCAGCAGAAAGAGCGCCGTCAGTTCGACGAAGGTGAAGAAGCCTTCCTCGTGACCATGAGCGCGCAGCTCGCCGGGGTTATCGCGCACGCCGAGGCCACTGGCTCGATTCGCGGCCTGGGGCGCGAAGGCAAGGGTATCCAGGAAGCCAAGTTCGTTGGTGTACCCGGTTCGCCAGGCGCTGCGGTTGGTACGGCGGTGGTCATGCTGCCGCCGGCGGATCTGGACGTGGTGCCGGACAAGACCGTCACCGACATCGACGCTGAAATCAAACTGTTCAAGACCGCCCTGGAAGGCGTGCGCGCCGACATGCGCAACCTGTCGACCAAGCTGGCCACCCAACTGCGCCCCGAAGAGCGCGCGCTGTTCGACGTGTACCAGATGATGCTCGACGACGCGTCGCTGGGTAATGAAGTCAAGACCGTGATCAAGACCGGCCAGTGGGCCCAGGGTGCGCTGCGCCAGGTGGTCACCAATCACGTCAACCGTTTCGAACTGATGGACGACGCCTACCTGCGCGAACGGGCCTCGGATGTGCGCGACCTCGGTCGCCGTCTGCTGGCTTACCTGCAGGAAGATCGCACCACCAACCTGGTCTACCCCGACAACACCATCCTGATCAGCGAAGAGCTGACCGCGACGATGCTTGGCGAAGTGCCGGAAGGCAAACTGGTCGGCCTGGTGTCGGTACTCGGCTCGGGTAACTCCCACGTCGCGATCCTGGCTCGGGCCATGGGCATCCCGACGGTGATGGGCCTGGTGGACCTGCCGTATTCCAAGGTGGATGGTATCGACATGATTGTCGATGGCCATCGCGGCGAAGTCTTCACCAACCCCAGCGAAGTGCTGCGCAAGCAATACGCCGAAGTGGTCGAGGAAGAGAAGCAACTGGCGCTGGGCCTCGATTCATTGCGCGAGTTGCCATGCGTGACCACCGATGGTCACCGTGTGCCGCTGCTGGTGAATACCGGCCTGCTCGCCGACGTGGCCCGTGCGCAACAGCGTGGCGCCGAAGGGGTGGGGCTTTACCGCACCGAAGTGCCGTTCATGATCAACCAGCGTTTCCCGAGTGAGAAGGAGCAACTGGCGATCTATCGCGAGCAACTGCAGGCCTTCCATCCGTTGCCGGTGACCATGCGCAGCCTGGACATCGGCGGCGACAAGTCACTGTCGTATTTTCCGATCAAAGAGGACAACCCGTTCCTCGGCTGGCGCGGCATTCGCGTCACCCTCGATCACCCGGAAATCTTCCTGGTTCAGACCCGCGCCATGCTCAAGGCCAGCGAAGGCCTGAACAACCTGCGCATCTTGCTGCCCATGATCTCCGGCACCCATGAGCTGGAAGAGGCGCTGCACCTGATCCACCGCGCCTGGGGCGAAGTACGCGACGAAGGCGCCGACGTACCGATGCCGCCGATTGGCGTGATGATCGAGATCCCGGCGGCGGTGTACCAGGCCAAGGAACTGGCGCGGCAGGTGGACTTCCTGTCAGTGGGGTCCAACGACCTGACTCAATACCTGCTGGCTGTGGACCGTAACAACCCACGGGTGGCCGACCTCTACGACTACCTGCACCCGGCGGTGCTGCAAGCCCTGCAACATGTGGTGCGCGACGCCCATGCCGAAGGCAAGCCGGTGAGCATCTGCGGCGAAATGGCTGGTGACCCGGCGGCGGCGGTGCTGTTGATGGCGATGGGCTTTGACAGCCTGTCGATGAACGCCACCAACTTGCCGAAGGTGAAGTGGATGCTGCGCCAGGTGGAGCTGAGCATGGCCAAGGAGCTGCTGGCGAAGTTGATGACCATCGACAACCCGCAGGTTATCCACAGCTCGTTGCAGTTAGCCCTGAAAAACCTGGGACTGACGCGGATGATCAACCCGGCTTCCGCAAAAACGCTTTAAAAATGTGTGAGGGGGCTTGCCCCCTCTCACATTGGGTTTCGGTGTGGCTATAGGTTGATTTCGACTTCGCCCAGCCGCCCACCATGGGGCCCAAAACTACGCTCTACCATCCGCCGGGTCCCATCCGCACTCACAATCAACGCCGTACTCGCCCGAGTCCCATAACTTGGACTGGCAATAAACACGCTTGATAGCAGGCTCTCGGTCGCCAACCCCACCCCAGTGTCCGGCAAGTCCGCAAACGGCGCGGTCCGTGGGTCACTCAAAATATCCAGCAACGCCTCTGGTTGCGGATCATCCAGAACCGCGCTCAACGCCGCCCTGGCCTTGAGCAACTTGGGCCACGGCGTATCCAGCCCCGCGTTGGATAGCCCATACACCCCGGCCTTCAGGCGCGTGGGCTCGGTATGGTTGGCGTTGTAATGCCACAGCTCATCCCGCGTGCCCACCAGCAGATTGAATCCGGCATATTCAATCGAACGGCCGTTAACATCGGCTAAATATTCGTCAATCGGCAGCGAACCGTTGAGAAACCGCGCCACTAATTCCCCCCGTGACTTACGGGCCGGCGGTTGGTGAGGATCACGGATATTGGTCAGGGCAGCGAAGCGCCCGTCGGCATTCACGCCCAGCCAAGTGCCACCGGCTTCCTGGTCACGGCCGGCGTACACCTGTGGCGCATCCGGCCACTGGGCCAGCGGCAGGCTGGGGCGGGCGTAGAACTCATCGCGGTTGGCCGCGACGATCAGCGGCTGGGCGTGGCCCGGCCGCCAGGCAAAAACAATCAGGCACATCAGGCGATCCCTTTTGTGTTTTCAGCCACTCTACCCACTCAAGCAGAGGCGTTCCATCGTATCCAGTTGGGTCGCATGCCTTCCATCCGTTAACATGCCGGACTTGGTTCGGGGGCTCCCATGGAATTTCTGCTGTATTTGCTGCTCGGCGCCTGTGCGGGCGTGCTCGCCGGGCTGTTCGGCGTGGGAGGCGGGATCATCATCGTGCCGGTGCTGGTGTTCAGCTTCACCTTGCAGGGGTTTGACCCGCAGGTGCTGACCCACTTGGCGGTGGGTACTTCCCTGGCGACGATCATCTTTACTTCGGTGAATGCCGTGCGTGAACACCACCGGCGGGGCGCGGTGCGTTGGCCGATCTTTGTGTGGATGACCGTGGGCATCCTGATTGGCGCCGGCTTTGGCGCGCTGACTGCCGAGGCGATTTCCGGCCCGCACCTGCAAAAGATCATTGGCGTGTTTGCCTTGCTGGTGGCCGTGCAACTGGCCCTGGAGGTCAAGCCCAAGGCCAGCCGTACGGTGCCGGGCAAGGTTGGCCTGACCGTGGCGGGGACGTTTATCGGCTGGGCCTCGGCGATTTTCGGAATTGGCGGCGGTTCGCTGACCGTGCCGTTCCTGACCTGGCGCAGCGTGCCGATGCAGCAGGCGGTGGCCACTTCATCGGCCTGTGGCTTGCCGATTGCGGTGGCCAGTGCATTAAGTTTCATGATTCTGGGCTGGCATGACCCGCTGTTGCCCGCTCATAGTCTAGGGTTCGTGTATTTGCCAGCGCTGTTGGGCATTGCCCTGACCAGCATGGTGTTCGCCCGTTTCGGCGCACGCCTGGCGCATCGCTTGTCGCCGCGTTTGCTCAAGCGGCTCTTCGCCGGGTTGCTGTTCTGTGTCGGTTTGAACTTTTTGCTTTGAAAAAACTTGAGTAATGCAGGCTTAATCGCGGCCCGGCATGGTCCGCACGCCTAACGAATGATTTAACGAGGAGTCGCAATGCTGCCTTACCCGCAGATCGACCCGGTGGCCCTAGCCATCGGTCCGCTGAAAATCCACTGGTACGGGTTGATGTACCTGATCGGCATCGGCGGTGCCTGGTTTCTGGCCTCCCGACGCCTGAACCGGTTCGACCCGACCTGGACCAAGGAGAAACTCTCCGACATGGTCTTCTGGCTGTCGATGGGGGTGATTGTCGGCGGGCGACTCGGCTACGTGCTGTTCTATGATCTGTCCGCGTACATCGCCAACCCGACATTGATCTTCGAAGTATGGAAAGGCGGCATGGCGTTCCACGGCGGCTTTATCGGTGTGATGATCGCTGCCTGGTGGTTCGGTCGCCGCAACGGCAAGTCGTTCTTCCAACTGATGGACTTCGTCGCGCCGATGGTGCCGATCGGCCTGGGCGCCGGGCGTATCGGCAACTTCATCAACGCCGAGTTGTGGGGCAAGCCGACCGACGTGCCGTGGGCCATGGTGTTCCCGCCGTTCAGCGATCCGGCGCAACTGCCGCGCCACCCGTCGCAGCTCTACCAGTTTGCGTTGGAAGGCGTGGCGCTGTTCCTTATCCTGTACATCTTTTCGCGCAAACCGCGCCCGACCATGGCGGTTTCCGGCATGTTCGCGCTGTTCTATGGGATCTTCCGTTTTATCGTCGAGTTCGTGCGTGTGCCGGATGCGCAACTGGGCTACCTGGCGTTCGGTTGGGTGACCATGGGCCAGATCCTCAGCCTGCCGATGATCATCGGTGGCCTGGGCCTGCTGTGGTGGGCGTACAACCGCCCGCAACCTCTGAAGAACACCGCGCTTTAAATTCGAATGCCCAGGTCTTTATCTGGCCTGGGCTTCAACGATACGGGTACCAACATGAAGCAATATCTCGAGCTACTGAACGACGTCGTGACCAATGGACTGACCAAGGGCGATCGCACCGGTACCGGCACCAAAGCCGTGTTTGCCCGTCAGTATCGGCATAACCTGGCCGACGGCTTCCCGCTGCTGACCACCAAGAAGCTTCACTTCAAAAGCATTGCCAATGAACTGATCTGGATGTTGAGCGGCAACACCAACATCAAGTGGCTGAACGAAAACGGCGTGCGCATCTGGGACGAATGGGCCACCGAAGATGGCGATCTGGGCCCGGTGTACGGCGAACAGTGGACCGCCTGGCCAACCAAGGACGGCGGCACGATCAACCAGATCGACTACATGGTCCACACCCTCAAGACCAACCCCAACAGCCGCCGCATCCTGTTCCACGGCTGGAACGTCGAGTACCTGCCGGACGAAACCAAGAGCCCCCAGGAAAACGCCCGCAACGGCAAACAAGCCCTGCCACCGTGCCACCTGCTGTACCAGGCGTTCGTGCATGATGGTCACCTGTCGATGCAGTTGTATATCCGCAGCTCCGACGTCTTCCTCGGCCTGCCGTACAACACCGCCGCGCTGGCCTTGCTCACCCATATGCTGGCCCAGCAGTGCGACCTGATCCCCCATGAGATCATCGTCACCACCGGCGACACCCACGCCTACAGCAACCACATGGACCAGATCCGCACCCAGCTGGCGCGCACGCCGAAGAAGCTGCCGGAACTGGTGATCAAGCGCAAACCTGCGTCGATCTACGACTATAAGTTCGAAGACTTCGAGATCGTGGGCTACGACGCCGACCCAAGCATCAAGGCCGACGTGGCTATCTGATCAATGCCGATGGCTGCGCCCTACATGTGAGGGCTCAGCCTCACTGGCCAGCACACTCCCGCTGACTTCCAGCCGCTGCAGAATCCCGCACTGATTCCCGCCGCCACAGCGCTGGCGCAGGTCCAGCAATTGCTCCTGCAACGCCAACAGCCCATCGATCCGCGCTTTCACGTGGTGGATATGCTCGTCGATCAGCGCATTCACGCTTTCGCACTGGTCCTGGGGGCTGTCCCGTAGCCCCAGCAGGCTGCGGATTTCTTCCAGGGTCATGTCCAGGCTGCGGCAATTGCGGATAAACACCAACCGCTCGGTGTGTGCCTGGGTGTATACGCGGTAGTTGGCGTCGGTGCGCGCCGGCGGAGGCAGCAGGCCTTCCTTCTCGTAGTAACGGATGGTTTCCACCGGGCAGTCGGTCAGTTTGGCCAGTTCGCCGATCTTCATCGCAACAATCTCCAAATGGGTGCTTGACCCTATAGTGGCTACAGGGTCTTTACTTGGCAACAGGCACCTTTACGGACGCGACAGAATGAGCGATTCCATCCACACCCCGCATAAACACGAGCATGATCACGATCATGGCCCGAAAAAACTCACGCCTGTGCATGACCATGGCCACGGCGGCGCCTGCTGTTCCGGCACCCCGGCCCCGGCGTTGGTGCAATTGAGCGAAGCGCCCACCGCCGGCTCGCGGCTGAGCACCTTTCGCATCGAAGCCATGGACTGCCCCACCGAGCAGACGCTGATCCAGAACAAACTGGGCAAGCTTGCGGGTGTGCAGCAACTGGAATTCAACCTGATCAACCGCATCCTCGGTGTCACCCACGATCTGCCGACGACCGCGCCGATCATCGACGCCATCAAGTCCCTGGGCATGCAGGCCGATCCCGTCGAAGAAGGCACACCCGCCGCCGAACCGCCCGCCAAGAAACACTGGTGGCCGCTGGCGTTGTCCGGCATCGGCGCACTGGGCGCCGAAGTGCTGCACTTCACCAGCGCCGCGCCGACCTGGGTGATTGCCATCGTGGCGCTGGTGTCGATCCTCAGTGGCGGGCTCACCACCTATAAGAAGGGCTGGATTGCCCTGAAAAACCTCAACCTGAACATCAATGCCCTGATGAGCATCGCGGTAACCGGTGCGATCCTGATCGGCCAGTGGCCGGAAGCGGCGATGGTGATGTTCTTGTTCACCGTGGCCGAGTTGATCGAAGCCAAATCCCTGGACCGTGCGCGCAATGCCATCAGCGGCTTGATGCAGATGACGCCCGAGCAGGCCACCGTGCAGCAGGCTGATGGGTCTTGGGCTGAACAAGAGGTCAAGAGTATCGATCTTGGCGCCATCGTGCGGGTAAAGCCTGGCGAGCGCATCGGCCTGGATGGCGAAGTCACCGCTGGCCAATCCACGATCGATCAGGCGCCGATCACCGGTGAAAGCCTGCCGATTGAAAAGACCGTGGGCGACAAAGTCTTCGCCGGCACCATCAACCAGGCCGGTTCCCTGGAATATAAAGTCACTGCCGCCGCCAACAACTCCACCCTGGCGCGCATCATTCACGCGGTGGAGCAGGCCCAGGGCGCACGGGCACCGACCCAGCGCTTCGTCGACAGCTTTTCGAAAATCTACACCCCGGCGGTGTTCCTGTTTGCCCTGGGCGTGGCGGTGATCCCGCCGTTGTTTATGGCCGGTGCCTGGTTCGACTGGATCTACCGCGCCCTGGTGCTGCTGGTGGTCGCCTGCCCGTGTGCACTGGTGATTTCCACCCCGGTGACTATCGTCAGCGGCCTCGCGGCGGCAGCGCGCAAAGGCATCTTGATCAAGGGCGGCGTGTACCTGGAGGGCGGTTACAAGCTCGACTACCTGGCCCTCGACAAGACCGGCACCATTACCCACGGCAAACCGGTGCAAACCGATTACCTGGCGCTGTTCCCCAACGTCGAAGACAGCGCACCGGCATTGGCCGCCAGCCTGGCTGGGCGTTCCGATCACCCGGTGTCGCTGGCGATCGCCAATGCGGCTGTGGATAAAAATCTGCCTACCCACATTGTGGATAACTTCGCCGCCCTGGCCGGTCGCGGCGTGCGCGGCGAGATCAACGGCGAAACCTACCATTTGGGCAACCACCGCCTGGTGGAAGACCTGGGCCTGTGCTCGCCGGAGCTGGAAGAAAAACTCTTCGCCCTGGAGAAGCAAGGTAAGTCCGTGGTGCTGCTGCTCGACAAGTCCGGCCCACTGGCGCTGTTCGCCGTGGCCGACACGGTCAAGGACAGCAGCCGCGAAGCCATCCAGCAGTTGCACGAACTGGGCATCAAGACTCTGATGCTTACCGGTGACAACACCCATACCGCCCAGGCGATTGCCGCCCAGGTTGGCATCGACCAGGCCCAGGGCGACCTGTTGCCGACCGACAAGCTGCAAGCCATCGAAACCCTCTACGGCCAAGGCCACCGCGTGGGCATGGTCGGCGACGGCATCAACGACGCCCCGGCCCTGGCCCGCGCCGAGATCGGCTTTGCCATGGCTGCAGCGGGTACCGACACGGCCATCGAGACCGCTGATGTGGCCTTGATGGACGATGACCTGCGCAAGATTCCGGCTTTCATTCGTCTGTCGCGGCAAACGTCGAGTATCCTCAAGCAGAACATCGCCCTGGCGCTGGTGATCAAGGTGATCTTCCTCGCGGTCACCTTCCTGGGCATGGCCACGATGTGGATGGCGGTGTTCGCCGACATGGGCGTGAGCTTGCTAGTGGTGTTCAATGGCCTGCGCCTATTGCGCAAATAGACGATGAGAGGGTGGTGTGCTGAGTGCCGAGTTGAAGGCGTTTTATATGGTCGCCCGCCTGGGCAGTATTACCCAGGCGGCGAAAAAACTCGGCCTGAGCCAACCCACGGTCACCACGCAGATCCGCAATCTGGAAAGCCAATACGGCATTGAATTGTTCTACCGTGGCGGGCGTCGCCTCACCGTCAGCGACGAGGGCGCGCGGCTGCTGCCGATGGTCAAGGCGCTGTTGCAGCAGGAAGCGGATATCGAGTTTTTCCTGCGCAACAACGGCCAGGTCCAAGGCGCACTGAGGATTGCCGCGACGGCGCCGTACTACATCCTCGACCTGGTCAAAGCCTTTCGCGAACGTCTGCCGCAGGTGGATGTGTCGGTGGAAATCGGCAACTCCCAGCAGGTGCTCGAAGCGCTGGACGATTACCGCGTCGACGTTGCCGCCTCCTCGCAACTGCTCGAAGACCCACGCCTGATTCGCCGCGTACTGGGCACCGATCCCCTGGTGTTGGCGGTGCACCGCAACCATCCGTTGGCCAAGCTCGACCATGTACCGCTCAACGCATTGGCCGGGCACACGCTGTTGATGCGTGAAGCGGGCTCTACCACGCGGCGTTTGACCGAAGAACTGTTGCAGAGTGCAGGTGTGAGCTTTGGACCGCTGCTGGAAATCGGCAGCCGCGAGTCGATTCGTGAAGCGGTGCTGCGCAACATCGGCATCAGCATCATTGCCCGTCAGGAAGTGCCCCATGACCCGCAATTGCGCGTGCTGACCATCGAGAATGCGCCGCAGATTCCTGAGTATCTGTACTGCCTCAAAGAACGGAAAAGTGCTCGCCTGCCGGCGGCTTTTCTGGGGTTGGCGCAGGAAATGTCGCCGCTCTGAAGCGTGGTGATCGCCTTGAGGGCCAATCGGGGGCAAGCCCCCTCCCACACTTGACCGAGTTCCAACATGAGAACGGGGTCTAATGTGGGAGGGGGCTTGCCCCCGATAGCGATAGACCAGGCACTCAGCACTGAGAGCCCTACCCAAATCCACCAATACCACTATCGCCGCGTTTTGCCTTTCTGCCACATCAGGGACGCATTGCCACCCTAGCATGGCCCTCATCCGTTCGATGAGGTGCCTTGCATGAACACAGCCCTGACCCAACCCGGCGCGCCCATGAAGGTGCGGGGTATCCAGAAACGCTTCGGCGCCTTTACCGCGCTGGACAACGTGTCCCTGGACGTCGCCGCTGGCGAGCTGGTGTGCCTGCTGGGCCCGTCCGGTTGCGGCAAGACCACCTTGCTGCGCTGTATCGCCGGCCTGGAACGCCAGGACAGCGGCGAGCTTTACCTGGGCGACCGCGATGTTTCCCTGCTGCCGCCCCAGGCGCGGGACTACGGCATCCTGTTCCAGTCCTACGCGTTGTTTCCCAACCTCACCGTTGAAGCGAACATCGGCTACGGCCTCACCGGCAGTGGTCGCGATGAAGTGCGCCAGCGTGTTGGCCAGATGCTCGAACTGGTCGGCCTGGTCGGTAGCGAAAAGAAATACCCCGGCCAGCTGTCCGGTGGCCAGCAGCAACGCGTCGCTTTGGCGCGTGCCTTGGCGCCCGCGCCTTCGTTGTTGTTGCTGGATGAACCGATGTCGGCCCTCGACGCCCGCGTGCGTGAGCATCTGTGCACCGAGCTGCGCCAACTGCAACGGCGCCTGGGCATCACTACGTTGATGGTCACCCACAACCAGGATGAAGCGATGCTGATGGCCGACCGTATCGCCGTGATGAACAACGGCAAGGTCGAGCAATACGCCACGCCCCAGGAGATCTACGACCGTCCGGCCACGCCGTTCGTGGCGGAGTTTGTCGGCCAGGGCAATTGGCTGCCGTTCAGCCGCAACAGTGCCAGTCACGCCCAGGTCGGCGGGATGAACATGCGCCTGGCCGACGATGCCGGCATGGCCAAGTCCGGGCGCCTGTTCTGTCGCCCGGAGGCGATCAGCGTCAACCCGCCGGTGCATGAAGAAAACCTGTTCCCGGCCAAGGTGCGCGAGATCACCTTCCTTGGCAACCGCTGCCGCATGAGCTTTGAGCTGGAGCAATTGCCCGGCCACCCGCTGCTCGCCGAACTGGCCCCGGAAGCCATGCCGCGCCTGGGGGCACAGCACATCTGGGTGGCCTTGCCGCCGCGCAGCCTGCAGGTGTTTGCCTGAGATGGCTGCTGTGATGACACTGCCACGCCAGGTTTCGCGCGCCGAAACCGGCGACAGAGTTTTCGTCGTCGGCGGCAAACTGCTGTGGCTGTTGCTGTTGGGTATCGCTGTATTGATGCCGTTGCTGGCGATCTTCTGGCGCGGTTTCAGCAGCGAGGCCGGGCAGGGCGGTGGCCTGGTGGCGGCGCGGGAGCTGGTGACCAGCGCCAACTTCCATTGGCTGCTGGGCAATAGCCTGAAAGTGTCCCTGAGCGTGGCGGCCATCGTTGTACCGCTGGCTTACCTATTTGCCTACGCCCTGCAACGCACCTTGATTCCCGGCAAGGCGATCTGGCGCGGTATGTCACTGCTGCCGCTGATGGCGCCGTCGATGCTGCCGGGCATTGCGCTGGTCTATCTGTTTGGCAACCAGGGCATGCTGCGCGGGCTGCTTTCGGAGAACATCTACGGCTTCTGGGGCATTGTGCTGGGGGAGGTGATCTACACCTTCCCACATGCCTTGATGATTCTGCTGTCGGCGCTGTCCCTGGCGGATGCACGCTTGTTCGATGCCGCCTCCAGCATGGGCGCCAGCCCGGCCCGGGCGTTTCGCAGCATCACCTGGCCGGCCACGCGCCAGGCGGTGTTCGCCGCGTTTTGCCTGGTGTTCACCCTGACCATCACCGACTTCGGTGTGCCCGTGGTGGTGGGTGGCGATTATCAGGTGCTGGCCCTGGAGGCGTACAAGGCGGTGGTCGGCCAGCAGCAGTTCGGGCGCGGTGCGCTGATCGGCATGGTGTTGCTGTTGCCGGCGTTGTTCAGCTTTGGGGTGGATGCCTGGCTGCGCCGCCGTCACGGCGACTCGATGAGCGGCCGTGCGCAAGTGTTTCAACCGGTGCCATCGGCCTTGCGAGACGCCTGCTACCTGACCATCGTGCTGCTGATCTGCGCGGTATTGCTGTTGGTGTTCGGCATGGCGGTGTATTCCTCGCTGGTGAAATTCTGGCCGTACAACCTGTCGCTGTCCCTCAACCATTACCAGTTCGAGGACACAGCCGGCGGCGGTTGGCTGGCTTACCGCAACAGCCTGACCCTGGCCCTGTGCACCGCGTTGATCGGCAGCGTGCTGATCTTCACCGGCGCCTACCTGATGGAAAAAACCAAGGGCCAGAAGGGCCTCAACCTGGCCCTGCGCATGCTCAGCTTCGTGCCGATGGCCGTGCCGGGCCTGGTGCTGGGCCTGGGCTACGTGTTCTTTTTCAACCTCAACGGCAATCCGCTGCATGTGTTCTACGGAACCATGACCCTGCTGGTGGTGTGCACCATTGCGCATTATTTGACCACTGCACAGATGACCGCGACCACCGCACTGCGCCAGCTCGACGCCGAGTTCGAAGCCGCCGCGCTGTCCCTCAAGGCGCCGCTGTACCGGCATTACTTGAAGGTGACGGTGCCGATCTGCCTGCCGGCGCTGCTGGACATCGTGCGCTATCTGTTTGTGTCGGCGATGACCACCGTGTCCGCCGCGATCTTCCTCTACAGCCCCGACACCATCCTCGCCGCCGTCGCCGTGCTGAACATGGATGACGCCGGCAACGTGGGCGGTGCGGCGGCCATGTCGACCCTGATCCTGTTCACTTCGGCCGGCGTTTCGCTGCTGCTGGCGTGGGCTTCACGTGGCGCGTTGCGCCGCTCCCAAGCCTGGCGCCAGACCGCGCCCGGGCAATAATCCTGAAGGAGGTGTTCCATGTTCAAGCCCCTGGCGCTGGTCGCGGCGGTACTCACGGCATTCAGCGTGAATGCCTTTGCCGCAAAAACCGAGTTGACCGTGTACACGGCCCTCGAAGCCGAGCAATTGAAGACCTACAAAAAGGCCTTCGAACAGGCTAACCCCGACGTCGAGATCAAATGGGTGCGTGATTCCACCGGCATCATCACCGCCAAGCTGCTGGCCGAGAAAGACCGCCCGCAAGCCGACGCAGTGTGGGGCCTGGCCGCCTCCAGCCTGGCGATCCTCGACCAGCAAGGCATGCTGGACAATTACGCACCCAAAGACCTGGACAAGATCGGCAAGAACTATCGCGATGCCGCCAACCCACCGGCGTGGGTCGGCATGGACGTGTGGGCGGCGACCATCTGCTTCAACACCGTTGAAGCCGAGAAACAGGGCCTGACCAAGCCGGTGAGCTGGCAGGACCTGACCAAGCCTGAGTACAAGGGCAAGATCGTCATGCCCAACCCGGCCTCGTCCGGCACCGGTTTCCTTGACGTCAGCGCCTGGCTGCAGACCTTCGGCGACAAGCAAGGCTGGCAGTACATGGACGACCTGCACCAGAACATCGGCCAGTACGTTCACTCCGGGTCCAAGCCGTGCAAGCTGGCGGCTTCCGGTGAATTCCCGATCGGCATTTCGTTTGAATACCCGGCGGTACAGCTGAAACGCCAGGGCGCGCCGTTGGACATCATCCTGCCGAAGGAAGGCCTGGGCTGGGACATCGAAGCCACCGCGGTGATCAAAGGTACCGCGCACAAGGACGCCGCGCGGAAGCTCGCCGACTTCTCCGCCAGCCCGGCGGCCATGGAGCTGTACAAGGACAACTTTGCCGTGCTCGCCCAGCCGGGTATCGCCAAGCCGCAGACCGAATTGCCGGCCGACTACGAGCAGCGTTTGATCAAGAACGACTTTGCCTGGGCGTCGAAGAACCGCGACAGCATCTTGACCGAGTGGCGCAAGCGCTATGACGGCAAGTCGGAGAAAGTGGCAGGGCAGTAAGGTTTTTCGTTGGGGCTACTGGCCTCATCGGGGGCAAGCCCCCTCCCACACTAATCGAACTGTGGGAGGGGGCTTGCCCCCGATGGCGGTCTGCAAAACAGGACATCACGATATGACACACCACAGTGACCTGCTGATCATCGGCGCCGGCATCCTCGGCCTGTCCCACGCCTACGCCGCCGCCAAACGCGGCCTCAAGGTCAAGGTGTTCGAACGCAGCGCCACGCCCTTGGGCGCTTCGGTGCGCAACTTCGGCCAGGCGCTGGTGACCGGCCAACCACCGGGGCCGATGCTCGACCTGGCACGCGAAAGCCGTGAGATCTGGGGCCATTGGGCGCAGGTCGCCGGGCTGCAACTCAAGCGCAACGGCGCCTACCTGTTCGCCCGCACCGAAGCCGAAGAGCATCTGCTGGAAGCGTTCTGCGCTGGCCGTGCGCAGGAACACGGCTACAACGTCGACCTGCTGCAAGGCGCAGCGATGAAAGACCTGTACGGCGGCCAGTTCCGCCATCACCGCGCTGCGCTGCATGGCAAGGACGATCAGCAACTGTATTCGCGCGAAGCGATCCCTGCGCTGATCAACTACCTGGCGCAAGAGCTGAAGGTGCAGTTCTACTTCTCTACGCTGGTGCGCGACGTCGAACCGGGCCAGTTGCACAGCACGGCAGGCAGCTTTCGCGCTGAACAGATCATCGTGTGCTCCGGCCACGACTACCAGACCCTGCTGGCCGAAGCGATGACCGAACTCAACCCGAGCATCTGCCGCCTGCAAATGCTGCGCGCGCGGCCAGCGGTGAACCTGAACCTGCAACACGCGTTGCTCACCGGCTTGAGCTGCGTGCATTACGGCGCCTTTGCCGACCTGCCGGAAGCCGCGCCGGTGCAGGCGCAAATCCTGCGGGAGGCACCGCACCTGCATGAGCACGGTATCCATTTGCTGATCAGCCCGACGCCCCATGGCGAACTGATCATCGGTGATTCCCATGACTACGGCAGTGATGCATCGCCGTTCAATGCCGAGCAGGTCGATGACTGGATGATCGCGCTGGCCGAGCAGACCCTGGGCTGCAAGATCCAGGTCGTGGAGCGCTGGCAGGGCGTGTACGGCTCACGCGGGCCGGCGCCGTTTTCGTTCCTGCGGGCGGCGCCGGGTGTGAGCGCGGCGTTGATGCACACCGGTGTGGGCATGAGCGTGGGGCCGGCAATGGCTGAGCGAAATATCACAACCTTGTGGGGGGCGGCGTGATCAACCCGGAACAGACCATCGCCGAAGTCTTCGGCTTGTACGAACAGCACGGCACGGCGGATTACATCGGCGAGCCGGTGTCGCAGATCGAGCACATGTCCCAGGCCGCACAGTTGGCCATGGCCGAAGGCTTCGATGATGAAGTGGTGCTGGCGGCGTTTTTCCACGATATCGGGCACTTGTGCGGCGAGGGCGGCGAAAACATGGGCGGCTATGGCGTGGTCAGTCATGAGCGGCTCGGCGCCGATTACTTGCGTCGTGCAGGCTTCAGCGAGCGCATGGCCAAACTGGTGGAGTATCACGTGCAAGCCAAGCGCTACCTGACCTTCAGCCAGCCGGGCTATTACGCCCGCCTGAGCGAAGCCAGTCGTCGTACGCTCGGGTATCAAGGCGGTGTGATGACGCAAGAAGAAGCCCAGGCGTTTGAGCAAGACCCGCTCTGCGAGATCAGCCTGCGTATGCGCCATTGGGACGAACAGGCCAAGGCAATGCACGTGCCGGTGCTCGACCTTGAAGTGCTCAAGGCAAAGGCGCGGCAGGTGCTGGCGGCTTAGGTTTCGTCGAGGCGCCGGGCCAGTGCTTCGATCTGTTCCTGGCGCTCGGCCTGGCTGAGCCTGGGGTGAGGGTTGAGCGACGACCACTGCGGGTGGGCGCGGGCTTTGTGCAATGCATCCGGCAACTTGCCCTCGCGCCAGGTCTTGTCCTGGGGCGTGTCGACCTTGATGCTGTGCATCGCCGCATGGCCGCGCAGGTCCAGAGCCTTGAGCAACTGGCGTTGGCGCAGGGCGAGTAGGCGCAATACGCTGTCGTCCACGGTCAGCTCGCGCTGGCCTTTGATCTTGCCCAGCAGCCGGCTGCCATAGCTGCGTGCGGTTTGCAGCGCGCCACCGGCAATGGCGCCGGCCAGGGCGGCGGCGCCCAAGGTCAGGCCGCCGACCAACAGATCCACGCCGGCACCCGCCGCTGCGCCTGCGGCGATCCCGCCACCGACGCGCACGCCGAGTTGCTTGAGAGTTTCCGGGTTGAACAGGTCGTCGCCCCAGCGCCCGTCCAGCAGCGGCAGGTCACTGGCGGCGGCATCCTGCGGGCGGAAGCCGAACAGCTTGAGCAGCGCTTCCACACACTTTTGTTCGCGTTGGCGCACGGCTTTGCGCAGGTCGCCGATGGCGTGTTGTTCATCTTCGGTGACCACGCTACGGCGGCAGGCGGCGCAGTCGATCAGCAGTTCGGCGATCAGCCGGGCGGCGCTTTGCTGGCGGGCCTGGCGCTGGGCTTCTTGATCCAGGATCAGTCGCTCCAATTGCGGCCGTGCGTTTTCCAGCAGCAGGGCGAGGCTTTCATACAGGCGCCGCTCGCCGTCTTCCGGCGGTGCCACGCTGTCGAAGCGCACCAGCGCGTGCAGGCCAAGCCGGGCCAGGGCTTCGCGCCAGTCCGGCTCGCGGTGGTCGCTGCTGCTGACAAAGTTGAGCACCGGCAGCAACGGCTTGCCGCAACTGGCCAGCACTTGCAGCTCGTCGCGGTACTTGGCCAGTACCGGCTCGCGGGCGTCGATCACATACAGGCCGGCGTCGGAGGCCAGCAGTTGGCGCAGCACCTTGGCTTCCTGTTCGAAACGCTGGCGCGCTTCGCTGCCTTCCAGGAACCGCGCCAGGCGGGCCGGGCCGTCGAGGCGCTCGCCGGGGCGATCCAGGCGCTCCAGGTAATCGAGCAGGGCGATGGCGTCTTCCAGGCCGGGGGTGTCGTACAGCTCCAGCAGGGCTTCGCCGTCGACCGACAAGCGTGCGCCTTCCACATGCCGTGTGGTACTGGGACGATGGGACACTTCGCCGAAGCCCACATCTCGCGTAAGGGTGCGCAGCAGCGACGTCTTGCCGACATTGGTGTGGCCGACCACGGCGAGTTTCAGGGGCTTAGTCATGACCGGTCTCCAGCCAGTTCAGCGGTGCGCAGTCGGCAAAGGGCAATTCAAGCTGTTGCAGCGCGGTGTGCCAGTCGCCCAGGCGCTCGGCGTCGAGGGCCTGGCCGGGCGGCGCTTGCAGCAGCCACACGCGGGTGGCGGTGGCGCTGCGGGCGAGTTCGGCGATCAGCGCCAGGCTGCCGCGATCCGGCGAGCGGCGCGGGTCGCAGGCGATGGCCAGGCGTGCGGGCGGGAAGCGCGTGAGTTGTTCCAGCAGTTTGTTGCGCGATTCGCGGCTGTCGAGGATCCCGGCGTTCTTCACGTTGTGCGGCAGTTTGGGCGGCCAGGGGCGCTGGTCGTCCAGCTCGATGGCCACCAGCAGCGCGCCGTCGCTTTGCAGTTCGCTGACGCCGCCGCTGACGTGATGCAGTTGTTCGGGGGCGGCATCGTTGACCCCGAGGCGCTCACTGCTCGGCATCAGGCGCTCGCGCAATTGGCTGTAGCCGGGCAGGTTGAGGTCCAGGCGCAGGGCGGCGCGTCCACGTTTCCAGCGCCACAGGCAAAGCAGGGCAAGGATCAACCGGGGCAGCAGGCCATAGACCAGCAGCACGCCCACCAGCCACGCGGCCCAGGCCTGGCGGGCGCTTTCGATATTCAGCGCGGAATCGCCGCTGGCGCGGATCATCTCGACGGTCGGCACATTGAAGCCCAGCAGGGCGGGCAGGGTGCCGAGGGCCTGGGTGACGGCGACGAAGGTGTCGGCGCCGAGAATGGTGGTTTCCCACACGAAGCCGTAGCGGCGGGTGGCGAGCAGTGTCAGCAGAATCACCAGGGCGCTGAGCAACGCCAGCAACCACAGGCTATTGACCAGCACACCTACGGCCCAGCGATTGAGTTTCTGTCGTTGCAGCAATAGCAGCAGTGCGGGCGCCAGCTGCGCAGCCTTCGCGTCACGGGCGAGTTTTTCGCTGAGCCATAACCACAGTCGCCCCAGGCTGGCGCTGTGTTCACCGGCAAACAGCAGGCCCAAGGCCCAACTGATCAGCAGGATCAGGTTCAAGCCGAGCAAGCTGCCCAAGGCCCAGAACACATTCACCGGGACCAGACCGTTGCCCAGCGCGGCAAAGGCCAGGCCCGCACCGCTGATCACCGCGACGACCGCCAGCAGCACCAGCGCCAGACGTGCGCCTTGCAACCAGCGGGTGAGGGCGGTCGTGAGCCCATCGCGCTCGGCCAGGTGCAGGGCGCGGTGCTGGATGCGCTTCGGCAGGTCGCCACCGGCGGTCCGGGCCAGGCGGTTGGCTTCCAGGTCTTCCAGAGGGCCGGCGTGTTCTTCGCGCAGGCGCACGGTTTCTGTCAGCCAGAGTGTGTGCAAAGGAGTCACGCGTTGTCCTGTCGTGTTTGTGAGCCTGGAGCATAACCCCTGGCTCGGGGCTCTGGTATTCTCGTCGCCATGAAAAAAACTCTCCCTTTAAGCCTGATCGCAGCCCTCGGTGAAAACCGTGTGATCGGCGTCGACAACAGCATGCCCTGGCATTTGCCGGGGGATTTCAAATATTTCAAGGCCACCACCTTGGGCAAGCCGATCATCATGGGGCGCAAGACCTGGGATTCCCTGGGTCGACCGTTGCCGGGCCGCTTGAACATAGTGGTCAGCCGTCAGACCGACTTGGCGCTGGAAGGTGCGGAAGTTTTTCCGTCCCTCGACGCAGCAGTGGAGCGGGCTGAGGAATGGGCCAAGGCGCAGGGCGTGGATGAGCTGATGCTGATCGGTGGCGCGCAGTTGTATGCCCAGGGGCTGGAGCAGGCGGACCGCCTGTATTTGACGCGGGTAGCATTGAGCCCGGAAGGCGATGCGTGGTTTCCCGAGTTTGATTTGAACCAGTGGAAGCTGGTGTCGAATGTCGAGAATGCGGCTGAGGGGGACAAGCCGGCGTATAACTTTGAGGTTTGGGAAAAAGCCTGACGCGTCTGCGACAAATCTGGCTTGCAAAAGAGCATTTCTTGCGCCACTGTAATGACCAATGTCATTACAGTGAGGGTCGCATGATGGCCTCTATAAACATCCGTATCGACGACGACCTTAAAGCTCGCGCTTATCACGAGCTGGAAAAGTTGGGTGTCACCCCTTCCGAATTGATGCGCCAAGCCCTGCAATATGTGGCTGAGCGCGGGCAATTACCGTTCAAGCCTGTTCTGATGACCGAGGACGATGAAGCCTTGTTGGCTACAGCTCGGGAACGGCTGGCTGCTCCCCAGCGAGTGAAGGTCTCACTGGATGACCTATAACCTTGAGTTTGATGCACGAGCGCTAAAGGAATGGCGCAAGCTTGGGGATACCGTACGTCAACAGCTCAAGAAAAAGTTGGTTGAGATCCTGACCCATCCACGTATTGAAGCTAACCGGCTGCATGGTTTGCCCGACTGCTACAAAATCAAGCTGCGTAGCAGCGGTTACCGGTTGGTCTATCAGGTGATTGATCAGGAGGTCATGGTATTTGTGGTGGCTGTCGATAAGCGTGAGCGCGACGAGGTATATCGTAAAGCTACCGAGCGCTTGAGTTAGCAGGGAGCGAACTCCCTGCCAAGCAGTAGAATCG